>ENA-OQDM01000554-OQDM01000554.1-human-gut-metagenome-genome-assembly--contig:-NODE-554-length-20835-cov-1.007533_pt1 | contig 20835 bp, 25 predicted proteins | sample MGYA00242772_ERZ504605 | MGnify/ENA primary metagenome ERZ504605 (study PRJEB26092, sample SAMD00036348) | human gut metagenome | host: Homo sapiens | study: EMG produced TPA metagenomics assembly of... | reverse complement strand
TTCCCGGATTTCTTCAAATTATACCTCCATTTTCTCTCTGAGCTCTTTGATTTCTTCCGTTTCCATGCCATTTATTATACCGCTAAAAAACCTCCGGATATCCGTATCTGTCAAGATATACTTTACTTGTGTATTTGTTAAAGCAATATGTACCAACTTACCTTTTTGCGTATCATCCCAGCCCTCAATCCCCTCTATTTGACTAATAAGTTTGTGGGTATTTGCAAAAGAGCGGCTTTCCTCCAACTGGGCAATCAATTCATTTTTATGAATTTCATTCTTATTTTTACTTTTCCATTCTTCACTCATTCTTCGAAACATTGAAAGTATTTTCTCTCAAGAGCCTCATTTGTTTCAGTTCTATCAATAATATTTTTAACCAGACATTCCAACGGAGAGCCTTCCCGATAATCAGCCGGTGCAAAGTATTTAATTCTATTTTCCCTAAGCATTTTAAAAACTTTAGTCTTATCTTGCGTCTCAAAATTGTATACGCCGATGGAATGACCACCATTGCTATTCACCAACTTCATACAAGGAATATCTGTATCACTGTCACCGATATAAACCATATTCCTAAATGGAACAACAAATTTGTCCGGTTCAAAATAATCATTTACTTTTTGGTCATTTATATCCAAAATCCCTTTCTTTATTCTAAACAAATACTGCGTTTTATTTGTATAATTAACCGCCTGCGCCGGCCAAACCGCAACCCCGTCATCATCGAAATAAAAAGAACTGGCATATATTTTCTTAAAATATTGCGCTACCTTCGTTCCTTCTATCATTTCCTTCAATCCGGAAGAGATAATATAATGCTCAACGGTAACCCCCTTTTCTTGTCCATATTGATTTATACGCTCAAACCAAGTATCGACGCCCGGATACAGTTTAATTTTAGCGCCATCCTCTTTTAAAATCTTCCTATTAAACACTAATCTGCCTCTGGCTTTTGTAACCATCGTATACATATATGCCAGATTTTGATCCATATCATTTTCTGCAGCTAAACTATTGGATTCTTTCCAAAAATCTGCCACATCATAACCAATAGACTGAATATACCCTTGCGCCTGCATATCTTCCGGTGATAAAGTCTTATCGAAATCATAGCAGACCGCCAGCACAGGCCTGCCTTCTATTTCCCTGCGTGCTGTTTTCACGATATACACTTCCTTTCTATCCCGTATCTTTTAAAATCATTATACGACACAAAAATCTGAAAAGTCTCTCTTCTGCCAAATGTATTTTCTTGCTGCAAAAAAAGATGGTACCACTACCATCTTCTCATGTATCATTTCCTGTCAATATTTTCCGTTTTAAAAAATGCCAACCCTTTTTCATCCAGTCTACATGTTCCAGCATGACCACATCCGCCTCATAAATCTTTATATCCTGCTTTTCCAGCCATACATTAAATAAACGTTCCGCAAGAAACCCGAATACTCTTTTTTCATATACGCTGCGTCCGGTCAGATCGATCCGCTTTTCCAGCTCGGAAAGAATTGCAAAAAGCCAGGCGCAATAGGTATCAAAAAGATTTTTCTTCATAACGAACATATTCAGTATATAAAGTTTCTTCCGGTTCATGACTTTGGAAAATGCTTCCGCATACGGGGGATACATTTCTTTTACCACCCGCTCCGCCTCATCCAGATCCGACCGGCAGTGGGCATGCTCGTACTGGCTGCGTACCGTTTCTATATAATAATTTCTCTTTTTCGGCAGCAGCACATCATATTTCTGAAGCAAGTTTTCGTAGTCTTCTCTATGGAATATGGCTTCTTTTTTCTTGTCTGTATTTCTTGTATGAATACTCTTGCCAAAGTATCTTCTGTAATGGCAGAGACCGATATATTCGCAGTCCAGATTTTTCCAGGCCCAGTAAAGTCCTGTCAGTTCGCAGTAATTCGGATTCTTAGAGGAAATATGATCTCCGGTATTATCCGGAAGATATCCCAGAGATTCTTTCCCTGCCGCCCCCACATGAAGCGGTACATATACATCGTCATCGGGCATCCAGTATTTTTATGGGCCGCTACCAGTATCTTGATATCCACTTTATATTTCCCTCTTTGCCATGGCAAGTGCACTTTCAATAACAGCATCCATATCGTAATACTTGTATTCGCCCAAACGTCCACCGAAAATAACGCTGTTTTCCTTATCTGCCAGCGTCCTTATATTTTTGTACAGTTCCCCGTTTTTCTCATCATTCACCGGGTAGTAAGGTTCATCTCCCGCTTTCCATTCCGAACTGTACTCACGGCTGATGACTGTTTTCGGCAAGTCCTGTCCTTTGGCGTCTTTCCCGAACTCAAACCACTTGTGCTCTATGATCCTTGTCCACGGTGTTTCCCGGTCTGTATAATTCACTGCAGCATTTCCCTGAAAATTCGGTATATCCAGCACTTCCGTCTCAAACCGGACACTCCTGTATTCCAATGTTCCCAATTCATAGTCGAAATAAGCGTCAATCGGCCCGGTATAAATTACCTTCTCCGCCAGACCATCCAATTCCGCTTTATTTTTCAGATAATCCGTCTGCAAACGGACTTCGATGCCATCCAGCATATTTGCGACCATCTTCGTGTAACCGCCGACAGGAATCCCCTGGTAAAGCGCATTGAAATAATTATTGTCAAAGGTCAGGCGTACAGGAAGTCTTTTGATGATGAAAGCCGGCAATTCCGTGCAGAGCCGTCCCCACTGCTTTTCCGTGTACCCTTTGATCAGCTTTTCATAAATATCCGTTCCCACCAAAGAAATAGCCTGTTCCTCCAGATTTTTCGGTTCCGTAATACCGGCTGCTTTCCGCTGTTCCTCAATTTTTGCAGCCGCTTCTTCCGGTGTCACCACCCCCCACATTTTATTAAAGGTGTACATATTAAACGGCAGGGAATATAATTCTCCGTAATAGTTCGCCACAGGAGAATTGGTAAAACGGTTGAAAACAGCAAATCGATTCACATAGTCCCAGACTGTTTTATTATTCGTATGGAAGATATGGGAGCCGTATACATGGACATGGATGCCCTCTACCTTTTCCGTATATACATTTCCTCCGATGTGGCAGCGCTTATCCACCACAAGAACTTTCTTCCCCGCCTTCACTGCTTCACGGGCAAATACCGAGCCGAATAAACCGGCGCCGACAATCAGGTAATTATACTTCGCCATAAGTTTATTTATATCTTTTTTTATCCACGACAATACTAATGAAAAACCGACCCAATTAAACTTCCAACAACCCCACAAAAATAGGGGCTACACGATTAATCTCCGCAATTCATCGGCCCCCCTTCCTCTCTATTCGATTACAAATATCCAATGCTCTCTCCAATGCCTGATCCATATTATAGTATTTAAAGTCCCCCAGCCTCCCACAACAAATTAAATTTTTTATACGATTTGCTAGCTGTTTATATTTTTTATACTGTTTTTGACTATCCTCTGTCAAAACTGGATAATATGGTTCTATACCATTGTTTTTACAATAAGCCAAAGGACACTCTATTGCATAACTACTCCCATATTTATTTTTGATTAGGAAGTTTTTTGTATTCCGTAATGCGAGTAAATCTTTTTTCTTGCGGATAAGCAACAATTGGTGCACATTGAAGCTTTCTTTATCCGTATATTTCCAAATAAATTTTAAAGATCGATAAGGGAGTTTTCCATATTTATATTCAAAAAACTCATCAATGGGACCCGTGTAAATCACCAATTTGGTAAATTCTTTTCCCAATAAATAAACTTTGTCTGTATCTATAGATAAATATTTCAAAGCATCTTCTCTAAGTTTAATATGTATGTTAGGATGTCCTATAAGATTTTTAAAAAAATGAACATATGAATGTACCGGCAATACCTGATAAGGATCATCAAAATATCCTACATCGTAAGAAAGACGTAACGGAACACGCCTCAAAACACTAGGATCTATTTTCTTAAAAGAAACACCCCATTGCTTAATAGCATAAGGTGCATAATCATTCTCCAATAAATACTCAGCATATTCTCTGATATCGGAATCCTTAATATTTAAAATATCAAAATCGTAACACGCTCTCTATTTTTATATATTACTTTTAATTTCTTTTTCAAGATATATGCCTTTTGTGGTGGGAAAAATGTATCAATAGTCATAAAATTGAATGGTACAGGAGTGTACTTATTATTCATATCGCACCACAAGTCAATTTGTAAGAATTCCAGATTTCATATTTACATATGAAATCATAGATATTTTTCTTCTGTGTATGGAAAACATGCGGTCCATATTTCTGAACTAAAAACCATGATTATCAATATAATCATACATGTTTCCTGCCACATGATCTCGCTTTTCCAAGATAATGACCCTAAATCCTTTTTCTGCAAGACATCTAGCTATGACAGCACCTGTTAATCCACATCCTACAACAATCACATCATACAAATAAACGCACCATATTCCTTTTCGAATTCAGCCCAGCTCGGTAGGTTTTTATCTTTATCTGCCAAAATAAGTTTTCCACGTCCACCAATTTTTTCTAATGGCCACTTTACATTAAGATCCGGATCATCCCACTTAATACCACCATCATACTCTCCATAAAATTTTTCCGAGCATTTATAGGAAACAATGGATGGTTCCAATACCAGATATCCATGGGCACAGCCAGACGGCACTAAAATTTCGTTATGCTTTTCTCCAATCAGGTCAAACCCTAACCATTCTTTTAAATGTTGGACTATCTTTGCGTAAATCCACTACTACATCATATACATGACCATAGATACAGCGAACTAACTTCGGTTGCTGCTTAACACGCTGAAAATGTAACGCCCGAATTACACCCTTATAGCTAGTCGTGTAAAATACTTCCGCCAAATCATAATGGATTCCATTTTGTTCAAAAACTTCTTTCGAATAATCCTTGGTAAAGCAGCCACGAATATCATCTGCATTAAAAGGTGTTATTTCAATTAGTCCGGGGATTTTCGCTTTATTGAATTCAAATTTTTGTACCATTTTTATCCTCCTTCCACCAGTTCATCGTCCGTTTGCATCCTTCACCAAATGAAATTCTTGCTCTAAATCCGGTATCTTGCTCCGTTTCCTCGCAATCAAAGGCATCTAAGGGCAAATCAATACCCGTAAAAGGAATATCGCCAAACTTAAATTCCAAATCAGGCGCAATAGCTGCTCGCATTTCAAGCAGGAATTCTTTCAATGCTTTTGCTTTACCGCTGCCAATTAAATAGTGATGGAACGGTTTTCCCTTTTCTCCAATTAGGCGAAATGCACGGGCTACATCATCGATATAGACAAAATCATAATTCTGGGTTCCCGCTGTAAATTGTGGGTCTTCACCAGCAATACACTTCCGAATAGTCGAATTCACCAGCCGTGGACTTCGTTCACTCGGTCCATATGCATTGGTAATTTTCGGCCATACCAAATTAATACCTTCCTTTACCGCCATTGACATGCACATCATATGGCTGCCACTTTACCAGAACCGTAAATGTAGCCCGCCCCAGGTCTGTTTCCCTGCGTATAGACTGCTGCTATCGTTTCATGTTCCATAATGCTTCCCGCTGGCACAAACCGTTTACAGCCCAATCTTTTTGCCATTTGCAAACACTCCACAGTCCACTGCGCATTCTTCAACTGCAATGCCGTATCTGCCCTATCCACACCTGCACTGCCATTCCATGCAAAATGATAAAATGCTTCATATTCATTTATGGGAATCACTTCCCCCAATGCCTCTATATTCTCCAAGGAAAATGGGACGATGCGTACCATTTCATTAATCGGTACTTGGTCATAATGATTTTCTCTAACCAGTGCATATACTTCATATCCCTGCGATATCAATTCTTTTACGACTGCTGATCCAACAAATCCATTAGCACCGGACACAATCGCTTTTCTCATTGCTTATCCTCCACATAAATACGAATCTGTCGATTCATTTCAGCCGGAATATCTCCATGTTTCAGCCATACTTTTGTCCAAGCTACAGTCATGCCAATAGCATCTTCAATATGCCATCTCGGTTTCCAGTCAAAAATGGACTTGATTTTTGAGCAATCAAGCTTCAAAAAATTTGCTTCATGCGGCGCATTCTTTTCTGCCTGATTCTCCCAACTAAGACTATTTCCCCACTTCCGGCAAAACAAATTTACCAATCCACCCGTCGTTACACAATCACATTCATCGGGCCCAACATTATACCAACCAGCATACTGTCCCTCTTCATACTGCTTTTGAGCAATCATCAGATAAGCAAACAGCGGCTCCAATACATGCTGATAAGGACGAGTAGAATACGGATTTCTCACACTGATAGAACTTCCCGATTCTATAGCACGAACACAATCTGGGATGATTCTGTCGTTTGCGAAATCGCCTCCGCCGATGACATTCCCCGCCCGGGCAGTAGAAATCGCAACACGACCATCTGCAAAGAAACTATTCTTATAGGAATGTGTTACCAGTTCTGAGCAGGACTTCGAATTTGAATACGGATCAAAACCGTCAAGTGGTTCATTTTCCCGATAGCCCCAGATCCATTCATTGTTATGATAAACTTTATCCGTTGTAATATTCAAAAAAGATTTGGCTGTGCTGGACTGACGTACACATTCCAAAACATTTACGGTACCCATGACATTGGTTTCATAGGTGTAAGCCGGATCCCTATAAGAATCACGCACAATCGGCTGCGCTGCTAAATGAAGTACGATTTCCGGCTGTGCTTGTTCAAAAACCGCAAGCAGTCTTTCTTTATCACGGATATCGCCAATTACGGAATTCATATGGGTATCTAAATCAGCCAGTGAAAACAGATTCGGATTCGTCGACGGTACTAGTGAATAGCCTGTCACTTCGGCACCTGCATTGATTAAAATGCGGCAAAGCCAGCTACCTTTAAAGCCTGTATGACCTGTAACAAACACACGCTTCCCTCTATAGAAATCAAGATTGAGATATTGCATCAGTCACTCCACACTTTCCATGGAGCTTTCCCTGCATCCCACAATTCTTCTAATTTCTGCCGATCCCGCATCGTATCCATGCACTGCCAAAAGCCATTATATTTATAAGCCATTAGCTGCCCTTCATTGGCGATGGTCTCCAGCGGTTCGCGTTCAAAAGTAGTTTCATCGCCGGCAATATATTTAAAAATCTCCGGTTCTACAATCATATAACCGCCATTAATATAGCCAACGTCCTGTTTACTTTTTTCCCGGAAAGAAGCGATACAGTCCCCCTTGAGGTCAAGGATACCAAAACGGCCTTCTGGTTTAACAGCAGTCATTGTGCAGATTTTACCATGTGATTTATGAAATGCCAAAACCTTATCCATAGGAACATCACTCACACCGTCTCCGTAAGTAAGCATAAATGTTTCATTATTTACATAAGGTGCTATTCTTTTGATGCGACCTCCTGTCATAGTATTCAATCCTGTATCTACAACAGTTACTTTCCAAGGTTCTGCATGCTGTTGGTGCACAATCAACCTATCTCCTTGCGAAAAATCAAAGGTAACATCAGAAGTATGCAAAAAATAATCAGCAAAATATTCTTTGATTACATGCTGCTTATAGCCGGCACATACGATAAACTCGTTAAATCCCCAATAAGCATATTCCTTCATAATATGCCAGAGAATCGGCATACCACCGATTTCAATCATCGGTTTGGGCTTAAAACGAGATTCTTCACTAATCCGAGTGCCAAAGCCACCTGCCAATAATACAACCTTCCATTTTCTTCCATCCTTTCTATTCCTATCATCGTTTTACTAAAGAAAAATAAATTTTTTTTATGAAATCCCTTCGTTTTGATGCCTTTGGTAATAAAACATAACCGACATTTTCAAAATGGAGTTTTAACCATATAAGAGTTTCCTGCCAGAAGTGATAAAACCCATTTCCCGCCTCAGCGGTCTGCTCAAAATAGACAAGCTGCACTTCCTTTATCTTATATCTTTTCGTATGTTGTAAGTGATAAATAAAAATCCCATACATAATTTCACCCAAATAACCCAATGTCCTTTCTAATTTATTTATATAAGTATTACGTTCCAATTCTTTTTCAAGTGCAAATAATATACCAAATTGAAATTCACACATTTGAAAAAATAACACTCGTTTCATAACATAACAATTATATCCACGATGCATGTTTCCTGATAAATAAGATTGTGCACTTTCATAATATTCAGGAAATAATTCTTTTATTTTCTCTAACAATATTAACAATACTCTTTTATCTAAAAACACCCCATCATGTGCCGCCCAGTGCTCAAATACAGTTTGTTTTATCCCCTGAGGTGTAGGAATAAACCTCACATCAGCAGCTTCATTAACCACTGCATCATAGCTTTTTATAATTTTTTTCATCTTAATTTCATTTAATAAATCATACTTCTTAATAGATTTCTTATTAAGAAAAGATTCTGCAATCACATTCAATAGATTAGTCGGAAATCGTTTATCACTAAATGTTAAATAACGCCGATAATGACACAACCCATAATAATCCGCAACTTCATTCTTCCAAGCCCAATATTGCACAGTAAATTCACAATATGAATTCCTTTTAGAAGAAATATTATCTCCAATATCATCTCTTTCAATTTCACGTAAGTCTCCATTATTATAAATAGCACCACAAAGTACCGGAACATATATTTTATTGGAGATTCTTATACTATTAACATCAATCCTGCTAGAAACAAATATTTGTATATTACTAGAATTACTCATTCTGTATATTGCCGTCCTCTAAGTTTATAGTAAAATTTTCTCAGAAACCTATACCGTACTGTATCAACAGGGAAAACTTTTATAACCATTCTTTTTAACTGCGCTTTTCGTATAGGTGTAAATATCTTTTGTTTTATAGTCTTATGAAATATCGCCTGATGTGTACAGACTGTTGCCACAGCCTCATTCCGCACCATGTTAAATAATATTATTTCATAAAATGGCGTTTGTCGTGCAATATCCCAAAATTCATCCGCAAACTCCACCTGGGGATAATACCAAGGTTTTACATCTCCTGCATAATGAACAATGTAAGGTGCTTTTCTCGACTTAAAATAAGAATCTCGTACAGATTTTGGTGCATCAGCAATCGCTTCACTAATTGCCCCTTTTACCCATATCATGTGATTCCACCGGAAATCAATAAGCTTACTTTTCCCCTCTAGCAATATATTAAATATATCTTGATCAACAACTCTTAATTTATAGTTATTTATATAATCAGAAATTTTATTTTCTGTAATCAACTTCTTGTATTTATCAAAATTCAGTATTATTAGCCCTCCATTAAAACATTTATACGGATTTTTGATTTTTAAGTATTCTGTATAATAAGTATACGTATCTTTATTTTCTCTATCATTTAACCATCCCTGGAGCACTATATCATTTACTCCTCCAATAACATTCTCTCCTAAATCCTCATAATACAAGCGCGCAATATCCGTTTTTACTATCATATCACAATCCATAATTATTCCTTTATGATAATTAGGTAATAAATATGGAATTAATAGCCCGTAATATGTTTCTTGAGAAAGGCGCGTACTATTCAAATAAAATTTAAATGACCCCATTGCATCTGAGACAAAAAAAGAATCTGATAGAAACATTATTCATTCCATCTTTTAAAGATAATATTTTCTTTTTGTTGTCTTCACATATCTCACGTTCAAACACAATAATATCATAATTCTTATCTAACGATCTGTTTAATAAAATAGACTTAATGCATACTGCCAAATAAGGTGAAAAGCTATCACTAGATGACAAAATAATAGTTACATTGTTTACTTCAAATGCCGGTTTAAAATTATTTCCAATTTTATGCATAAAATCCCCCATATAACCAAATAAATCAATTACTCATCATATATTTTGTATAGCTAGGATGAACAACACAAGGCTTATCATCCATTACTATTCTGCCATCTTTAATCCATATTGACCTGTCACAAAAACTTTCTATTTGTCCTAATGAATGTGATACTATGACGATAGTAGTTCCTTTACTTTTTATTTCTTGTAGCTTTTGAAAACACTTAGACTGAAAATGCATGTCACCAACTGCTAAAATCTCGTCAATTAATAAAATATCCGCTTTGACGTTAATTGCCACTGAAAACGCCAATCTCATGTACATGCCACTTGAATAAATTCGTATGGGTTCATCAATATGCTCCTTTAACTCAGAAAAATCAATAATAGAATCGATTCTCTCTTCAATTTCTCTTCTCGTGAGCCCGAATATTGATGCATTAATATATATATTTTCTCTACCACTCATATCTGGATGAAACCCTGCCCCTAATTCAATCAGGCTTGCTACATGTCCATTCATATTTATCATTCCCGCTGAAGGATAAATAATTCGACTAAGCAATTTAAGCAGAGTACTCTTCCCACAACCATTCTTACCTATAATACCTACGGCTTCACCTTTATTAACTTGAAAACTAATATCATTTAATATCAACTTCTTCTTGCTTAAATTACGATTCCAAAATAACACTTTCTCTTTTAAATTATGGCTCTTGTCTTTATATACTTTAAAAGTTTTACTAACATGATTAACGCAAATAGCCTTACTCATAATTCCTCCGCAAAATCCTTCTGAAGCTTACCGAACAATAAAAAGCCACAAATAAAAATGATCAAACTCCAAAGGAACGCGTATACCAAATTTTCTACTACAGGCATTTTCCCATAATATAGTACATCTCTAAAGGAAATAATAATAGGAGTCATTGGATTTAAATATAATATTGCTTGATATTGGCTTGGTACAAACGACTCAGGATACATGACTGGAGTTAAAAACTGCCAAGCCATAATTATAATTCCTAGAATATGTTCTAAATCTCTAAAATATACGGTCAATGCGGATACAATCAATACTATCCCTATTACCAAAATATATTCTATAAACGCTATAACAGGAAGCATAAACCAAACCTCAAGATTAAGGTTCATGTGATAAAACAAAACAACTGCCAAAACAATAACAGAACAATAAATCATATTAATAAAATTACTCGTCACAACAGATAATGGTAATATTTCCCGCGGAAAATATATCTTAGTTACTAAACTTTGATTATATATAATTGATCCAGCGCCACTAAGAACACTTGTCGAAAAAAACATCCACGGAATTAATGCGACAAATAAAAATATCTCATAATTACTCACACCCATACGCATAATATTAGAGAAAACAATTGTATAAACCACCAGCTGCAATAAGGGATTAATAAACGTCCATAAGAACCCTAATATTGACCCCTTATATTTTCCTCTTAGCTCCCTTCTCACCATATTAATGAGCATTTCACGATATCTGTAAATATTACAAAACATTAACAACATACCTATCACCACTTCCGTATGGTTATTATTACAAATAATGATATCAGAATCAATTACAACCAAAAATCAAATTACAACTTCATCTGTTATCGCATGATAACATCAAGCAAATCACAATATCAACATGCACCATTTCCATTTATTACCACACTGACTGTCCGCCAGAGCATGACTATATCCAGCCATATACTCCAGTTATGGACATACCAGCTGTCCATGCGGACACGCTCAGGATAGTCTATATCACTTCTCCCGCTTACCTGCCACACACCGGTAATGCCGGGAAGGACGCTGTAGTATTCTTTGATAAATTTTTCATAGCGGGGCACTTCTTGTCTGACGATCGGCCTCGGTCCTACAAGGCTCATTTCCCCTTTTAATACATTGATCAGCTGCGGAAGTTCATCAAGGCTTGTTTTCCTGAGGAAGGCTCCGCTTCTGGTAATGCGGGGATCATTTTTCAGTTTGAAATCTCTGTCCCACTCTTCTTTTGCCGCAGGATCCGATGCCAGAAGTTCTTCAAGCACTTCCCGGGAATTCACACACATGCTGCGGAATTTATAGCAGTCAAATTCTTTCCCATTTTTCCCGATCCGCCGATGCTTATAAATGACCGGTCCCGGCGAATCATGGTATATCCAGGCAGCCACTATGAAAAGGACAGGCAGAATACATATGCCGCCGATTATGGTTGCTGCGACATCAAAAAGCCTCTTGACTATCTGGTTTGATTTCCTTGCCAGATTATTTTTGATATGGAGCACCATGATTTTGGCATCGAAAAAAGACTCCGCTTCTATGTTGGACATCGGCACCCCCACCAGGTTCGGGATGACACCCACGTCTTTCACTAAAAGCTGGACCCGGTAAATGAGATCCGACAGGGCGGACTGGGACAATCCGGGCGCGGCAATCAAGACGGATTCCACACTTGTTTCCCGCACTACTTTTTCTAAATCACCAAATCCGCCAAGGATAGGGTAACGGCTGACATACTGTGTTTTCGGTTTATTATCTTCCAGAAATCCGATGATTTTGTACCCCATGCCGGAATCCTTCCGTATTTCCTTTGTAATGGCTTCTCCGGAAAGTCCGGCGCCGAGAATAAGAATAGGAATCTGAAGAAGGCGGAGTTTACGAAGGATCTTATTTGTCAGAAAACGAACGAAACAGAGAAGTATAAAATTAAATAATACAAAGAAAATCACAAAGAGCCGCGATACTTCTCCCGCCACCTGGGCGATAAACATAAGGATAATGGAAAACACCGTTCCATACAAAGAAGCATAGAACAGTTTCTCTGTCATTTTATAAGTAGCATCCGCTTAGTATACAGCCCACTGTACAGGATAAAGGGCATAAAAAACAAAGGAATCCAGAAAAAAATATAGGATAAATTGATGTGATATACGTTATAAGTCATCACGATATTTCTGAAATACAGCGCCAAACATGCTGAAAGGGTCAATGCCATATAGTCTCCCACAGCAAAGACAAGGCCTGCCAGAAGTTTCCTGTCCGCAAATCCGTTCTTTTTTTTATGCTGCTTTACAGGCTGACTGTTTTCCTGTTTCATCCTCTGCCTCAAAAATAATCTTGTATCACTATAAATTTTACATTTTTTACAGTATAACGTATCCGCTTCACACACGCTACTAATGTACCGCCAAAGCTGTCTCTTATAAAATCGGATTCCGCGAATGGATTGCCGCTTCCTTGTATCTACTCCGGCATTCACTGAAAGATACCAACGCCGCGAAGATGCTGCAGAAGAAGTATCTATCGAACAGCAGCCTTAATCAAAAGGTTTTTGCTCTCCTCTCTCTTCTTGTGCATTATACCGGCTTGTTTAATATAAGAAGTCCGTTCCAAAATATTCATAATAAGCATAAACTGCAAGATTCCTTTTTATTTGATTTTTCTTGCATGCAGCAAAAACGCATGATACTATTCTTTAACTTGAACGTGTAATAACCCCTATCCCACCTATTGCTGTCAAACAATTTTTCACAGCCTGCTTAAGAGATAGTAACTAGCTACTAGCGGCTAGAAACTAGCAGCTAAAAGCCAGCAGCTAAAAGCTATAGGCTAAAAGCCGCTTTATCAAAGGAAAATAACATGAAATAAATTTTAAATACTCATGAATAAAAAAAAGACGGTATATCGTACATAAAAAGTACACCATCCTTTCTACTGAATCAGCATTTTACAAAACAGGACATGTGTACTTTTTATAATTTCCCGGAAAGCGGTAAAACCCTTATCAATCACCGTTTACTCTCCGCTATGTTTTACAGTCCGCTTTCCGCTATATCTCCATCTTCCTGCGCGGCGCCCAGTATACCGGCCAGGGTATAGAATCCTTTTTTGAATATCTTTTTTTCTTTGGCCGCTTCACTGTACGGCAGAATACGGATTTCCCCCTTATTCATCCCGATAAGAGAAGTGATTTGTCCGTCTAAGAGGGCTTTCACAGCTGCCGCACCGAGGAGGGAGCCGAGGATGCTGTCTCTGGCGCTGGGACGTCCGCCTCTTTGGATAAATCCCAGAATGGTGGTGCAGATATCTATATTCGTCCGTTCTTTCAGCCAGTCTCCCAAAGCTCTGCCATCGTCGGCGCCTTCCGCGCAGATGATGATGCTGTTTGTCCTGCCTTCTTTCATCTGCCCGAGTCAGGCTCCTTGCCAGCTTTTCACGGCTGAAGGGAACTTCGGGAACAAGGATATATTCGGCACCGCAGGCAATTCCCGCATCAAGGGCTATATTTCCGGCAAACCGTCCCATCACCTCGATAATGGCTGCCCTGTCGTGGGCAGATGCGGTATCACGGATACGGCTGACCGCGCCCACCACGGCATTGACCGCCGTATCATGGCCGATGGTTTCATCCGTGCCGTGCATATCATTGTCTATGGTGCCGGGTATGGTTACAGTGGGTATGCCAAGCTGGACAGAACTCGCCGCCCCCTGGACGGAACCGTCACCGCCGATGACGATGAGCCCTTCTATTCCGTGATTTTTTAAAATCTGCGCGCCTTTTTTCGTGATTGTCTTCATCAAAAAAGCGGGACAACGAGCAGTTCTCAGCATCGTACCGCCGCGGAGGACGATCCCGCCGGCATCACGATTCGTGAGCAGCCGGAAATCTTCTTCCAAAAGTCCCGAGTATCCCCGATGGATACCCACGATCTCACAATGCAGAAAACCCGCCATCCGTATCACGCTTCGAATGGCCGCGTTCATGCCCGGCGCGTCCCCGCCGGAGGTAAGCACAGCTATTTTCTTCATAGTTTCTCCTTTGATAAAGATGGTTGTCAGTTGTCAGCTGTCAGTCGTCAGCTATCAGTTACCAGTTACCAGTTATCAGTTATCAGATTTCATTATCAGTTATCAGATTTCAGATCAATCCGATTCTTCAGACCAAATATCATTTTTTCGTATTTCTTCTGTTCGTCTTAATAAACTATATATATCTGCTTGATCTGCAAAATCGAGTTTTTCACAGATAAGTAGTTGCGTTTCTAATTCCGCAATTGAACCATTTGCAATGAACAGGAATCTTTTGAATTCTTTGTCAGAGTTTCTACCTGCTCCCTCTGCAATATTTGATGGAATCGATACGACTGCTCTTCTCATCTGATCCGACAATCCAAACAATTCTTCCTTAGGCAGCTGTTTAGTTAAACGATAGATATCTGCAGTTAAATCTAAAGATCTCTTCCAAACTTCAAGATTTCGATAATTCATGAATCTCCTCATTAATAAGATATCTGGAGCCTTTTCTGTAACCTGTCAGCTGATTTCTGTATGCTGTTTAATTTCTTTCTACAAATTCCACATGATGGCGGTCAATGTACCTGGCCACGAGGAGTGCGGTCTGCTCGGGATGGGTATTCGTTGTGTTGATGACGAGATCGACGCGGTCTTTCCATTTTGTCCATTTGCGGAGCATCTGCCGAACGTAACCGTCGCGTCGGAATAGTCCATAGTCGGCCGTTTCCCGACACGGCGGCGTACCCGCTCTGCCAGACGGTAAGGTTTGGCAAAAAGCAAAATCACAAGGCCATGCTCGGACAGCAGCCTGAATTTCTTTTCCGTCATGGGATAATTCCCGCCCATGGCGATGACAGCCTCGTGGTAGTACCGGACGCGGTTAATCAGCGCCATTTCCTTTTCTTCAAAGGCTTCGGCGCCTGCTGCGCGGTAATAAAAGTTCGGCAATCCGCATTCCCTGTTTCCCGTTCCATCATGCGGTCGGTATCGGCAAGCTGCCAGTCAAAGCCGTCGGCGAGTATTTTGGCTGCCCGGCTCTTTCCCGTCCCCATAGGCCCGATCAGGACTATATTTCTCTTTTTCATACGTACCTCGGTTTCGGACGGCGCGGACTTCCACTTCATAGGCAAGAAGGTTTCCTTCCCGTTTCAGGGCGCAAAGCTCCGCCGCCGACCATCTCTCTTTGCTTTTTATTATACCAAAGGCCGCGGTGATTTGTGAAAAAGAACCTTTCCCTTTACATGAAATACATGGAACTTTTCATTTTCTTCTTCCTTTATTCTTCCACAGCGCAGCCGCTTTCCATAAAGGCGGAGAAAACCGTATCTGCTGTGGTATCTTCGAGAAGAGTTTCCAGAAAGGGCATCCGGCTGCTTCTTTTCGGAAGTTTGGCCCGGTTTTCCAGAAGAGCGGTTTCTGTCTCCAGCCGGCGGATGTGTTCTTCCTTTTCCCCCACGGCAGCAAAAAGATACCAGTCGAGGAGAAAGAAACACAGCGCCAACAGAAAGAAGGCGGCAGTGTATTTTTTATCATTCAGAAATTCATTGAGGCTCATGGCTGACCGCCTTTCCACAAAAGAGTGAACGCCGCCATTTTTAAGTTTGGTTCCCGTTTTTGCTTTTCGATATATATTTTACCGCCCCAGGCCTTTTCCAGTTCCTTTTGAAACCGCATGGCCGTCACCGGAGAATCCGCCGTACCCGTGATATGGACCGTTCCTTCGCCGGCGTTTATTTCGGACAGGACGATCCCCTGCGGCGTGCACTCCGACAGTGCAATCAATTTTTGTTCCCACCGGAGATCATTTTCTTCCAGGGATTTCAATTCCGACAGGAGCTGATTTTCTTTTTCCTGTTCTTTCCGTTCCGCATCCATTTCGATGCGTACGGCGGACAGTCCCGCCAGTTTCGCTTCTGCCTCCCTTTCTTCAAGAAAAGTATATCCGAGGAAAATAGCGCAGAGAATCCCCGCAGCGGCAAAGAGTGCCGACATCCCCTGGCCTACGCGGAGCCAATTCACTTCACCTGCCGGAAGTACTTTCCTCTTTTTCCCGGCAAGAAAATCCATCTCTGCTCCGTCCGCCGCTTCCATGATAGGAAGAAGGATCGTCCACAACCCCTCTTCCATTTCTTCTCCACAGGCAAAAGTTTTTACAAGTTGATCTTCTTCTCCGCTTTCCTCAGAAAGGGCTTCTCTTTCATCAGCCGGATCCGTAAAATCATCCGGTTCCGGTTCTATTTCGTCCGACAGGGATAAAGTTTTGATTTTTTCCCGCCATCTTTTCGCCAAATCTTTCCAGAAAGGAATTTCTTTCACTCCGCCGCTCATGGGATGAAACGATATCCCGCCTTCCATATCATAGGATTTTAAGAGATGGCGGATAAATACTTGTAATTTTTTATCAGCGTCGGCTATATTCAGTATCCGTGATTCCTGCACATGCTCTTCACGGAAGAGGAAGAGCGCGGACTTTCCTTTCCCATACAAATACAGCGGCCGCCGCTCCCGCGGAAGTTCTACCGCCGTCACGGGTATGCACCGGGTTATTTTTCTCCCCGCTTTTTCCGCTGCTGACTGCCAGCATGCCACCGAGTCTTCCCGCACTCCTGCCAGAGATACTGTCCAGCCGGTAAAATCCTTTGAAATCGCTTTCCATGAAAGCCGTAAATCCTCGCGGACGCCAAAAATCCTGTCCTGCTCCCAGTACATGGTTTCCGCCAGTTCTTCTTCTGCCATAGCGGGAAATGTTCTGCACGCCGTGTGAAGATCGGAAGAATTATAAATCAAGATTATTTCGCGTTCCCCTATGCCGCTGAAGCAGGAAAACGCTTCCGCAAGGGATTCCTCCGTTATCTTCGGAAGCGCTGCGCTTTTCTTTACAAGGTACTTTCCTTTTTCCATTTCCGCCAGCCACAACCGCCCTGCCGCCGCCATGACCACGGTTTTCCGTCCTCCTGCAGGCAGGAAAGCCTTCACCCGTGATACTATGCCTTCTGTCCACAACCTCATCGGTCACTCGCCACGCTTTCCACCATGATTTTCCGTTCTCCACCGTCTTCTACAGTAAAAGTAATTTTCACGAAGCGCATCGCCTTCGTCTGTAAATCCACGCCGTCGGAAGAAATCTTTCCTTTCCATGTATTTCCTTCTTTTGTCACGGAAGAAATACGGACACGCGCTTCTCTGCCATCCAAGGGGATGGTTCTTTCTTTATTTTCTACAGGTCCCTGTTTTAAAGAGGCGAGCGCCCAGTTTGCTCCGCTCTCCGCCGCGTATATGGCAGACAGTCCGTTTCTATATGCCAGGCTCCCGCCGCGCCCCCGCGAAAGGGAGAAGAGAAGTCCTCCCAGCACTGCTGTGAGCGCCGACAGAAGGAGCAGGAGCGACACCGCCATAAATCCCTTCCGCTTGCTCATTACTGCACCCCATAAAAATCACGATAAGGAAGAATCGCTGTTTTCACAGCATATACTTCTTTCGGATTCCGGCTTTCCATCCGGAAAGATACGTTCACCAGCCTTTCGGCTGCACTTGAAATACGGACCCTTTTTCCGGCAGGAGGAACGCCGTCATTTCCGTGCTCCCCGTATTCTCTCCTGTCACGGGCTCACTCATGCCGTTATGAAGACGGACCTTGAGTTTTTCTCCCTCTACGAAAAAGCTGTAAGGAGCCCGTACTTTTTTCTTTTTATCCTTGCCATCCTTCACCCATATATACGCTTCGTACCTGTACACGTTCCCGCTCATCTGCGCCGCGCTTTCCCTGAGATTATTCCGTATCTTCTCTATCATGAAATCGGCAGCAAAAACGGCTTCGTTCACTGCCCGCCTCCGCCGGTCCATAAATGCCATGGCTCCCGCCGTCTGCCCGAGAATCGGAAAAACAGCCGACGCCAGCGCTGACAGGAGCAGAAGTGCCAGCAGGACTTCCATAAAAATGAACCCTTTCCGCTTCATGGCGCCTCCAAAAGCATGACAGCAGAAAAGGACGTGCCTGTCTTATCGGTGACAGTGCAGGATACCTCCCGCATTTCCACGCCCTCTATCATTCGATGATTTTCTTCTATTGAAATATGGTACTGCCGTCCGTTCCGCGCCACGTCTCCGGAAGGAACAGGGAGCGCGCCCTGCAGGCGGCTGTTATACTTGATCGTTTCCATGACTTCCTGTACCAGAAAAGCTTCATCCGCCTCAATCTCCATGGCCTGTTCAGAGCGCAGCGCTGCCCGGAGCATAAAAAAAGCGGTCCCTCCGAGAAGAAATACGATGCTTACCGCCGATACCGCCCAAAGCAAGGCGAACCCCTGACGTTTCCGCATACATCCTCCCCGTCTGCAAACCGCAACCACCCTTGATCAAATTTATATCTTTCCGCTGCCGCAGCGCTTATCCCCTCACTCTTTCATAAGTGACAAAGCGATGGACCGGATCTCCCTTCCCCATGACAGATTCCGTCTCTTTCCATTCTTCTTTGCGGAAAGAAGGAAATACCGCGTCGCCGTCATACTCTTTTCTATTTCCGTGATATACATTTTATCCGCATAGGGAAACAGGGCTTCGTACATCTTTTCCCCGCCGATGATAAAGTTCTCCCCTTCAGGAAGAGCAGAGAGCAATTCTTTTACAGTGTGGAACACATAAACCCCTTCCGGCACGCTGTATGCCCTGTTTCCTGTCAGCACATAATGGACGCGGCCAGGAAGCACTTTCGGCAGACTCTCAAAGGTCTTTCTTCCCATGATGATGGGGCGTCCCATCGTGCGGGATTTAAACATTTTCAAATCGTCCGGCAAATGCCAGATGAGTTTATTATCATTACCGATGACGCCGTTCGCCGCGCGGGCAACGATGATGGACAGGCTCATACGGAAACCTCCATGGCAATCTTTTCATGGTGCTTATAATTTTCCAGCACAATGTCTTCCGGCTTGAAGTCGTAGAAATCATGAACATCGGGATTCAGTTTCAGGACCGGCGCGTCGTAAGCCTTCGGCAGACGGGCCAGCTGTGTCTTCATAGCGTCCACGTGGTTTTTATACACATGGGCATTATTGATAACATGCGTAAAAAGTCCGACGCGGAGTCCGCTCACCTGGGCAATCATGTGGACAAGAGCCGCATACTGCGCCATATTAAAAGGAACGCCAAGACCCATATCCCCGAGCGCTGGACGAGCATACAATTTAAGCGGCCGTCGTCGGAAACATCCCACATCGTAAGAAACGCACAGGGATACAGCGCCATATCGGGCAGATCCTTCACATTCCACAGATCTACCACCATACGGCGGCTTTGAGGATCTTTTTTCAACGTTTCCAGAAGCGTATCCACCTGATGATACTTGCCGAGCTGGTAGCCGTAAGCCTTTCCGATGGTGCCGTCTTCCCGCATCCATTCATCCCACACATGGCAATTCCACTGCTGGAGAAGACGCACATCATTGGACTGTTTCTGCCATATCCAAAGGATTTCTTTCACCGATGTCTTGAATGCCACAAACTTGGTGGTCAGGATCGGAAGCTCCTTTTCCAAATCAAACTGCATGATCTGGTGCGGCAGTTTATACGCCGGCATACCCGTACGGTTATCGCCTAAGCTGCCTGCTTCCAGTATATTCTTTATAATTCCAAGGTATTGTGTATCTGCCCGGCTCATGCGCCCTCCCTGATTTCTTCCATCGCAAATTTATTTTTATTATACCATGTCATTTACGGACGGCGTGAAGAATTTTCCAAGACTCCCAAATGGAGGAAGTGATCCTATCGGCTTCCTCACCACAATAGCAGATCCTTCACGTTCGTTCAGGATGACGTTTAACGTTTTATACAAGGATCATGGAGTCGGCCGTCAGAAGAAGCTGCTGGCGCACGCAGTGCGATTGAGGATACTCGCTTGCCGTAATGATTTAAATCGTAAAAGAATAGTTAGCTTGCAGCTGACAGCTGACAGCTCACAGCTTGCAGCTCACAGCTCACAGCTGATAGCTTTTATCTTCTTACCGTCTTTTTCGCCACAGCAGCAGATCTTTCACTGGCGCTTTGAATGACGCCTTACCGTATCCCGTCATTCAGAGCGGAAGTAAGAAATGCTGTATGAGAAAACAGGGAGACGGCTATGTGATACGGAGCGAAGAATCTA
>ENA-OQDM01000553-OQDM01000553.1-human-gut-metagenome-genome-assembly--contig:-NODE-553-length-20853-cov-1.727878_pt1 | contig 20853 bp, 26 predicted proteins | sample MGYA00242772_ERZ504605 | MGnify/ENA primary metagenome ERZ504605 (study PRJEB26092, sample SAMD00036348) | human gut metagenome | host: Homo sapiens | study: EMG produced TPA metagenomics assembly of... | reverse complement strand
CCTCGATCACACCTTCTTTGGTACCTTTCTGTGTATCAGAAAGGTAAGTATTTTCTCTGTATCACGGTCATAAACACCGCGGAATTTCTTACCGGAACCGATTGGCCAGTTGATCGGGCAGGTTGCGATGCCAAGTTCTTTCTCAATCTCATCAAGAAGGTCAAATGTGTCGTTTGCATCGCGGTCCATCTTATTGATAAATGTAAAAATCGGGATATGGCGCATTACGCAGACCTTGAACAGTTTTCTGGTCTGTGCCTCCACACCCTTGGAACCGTCGATTACCATGACTGCAGAATCTGCTGCCATCAGTGTACGGTAAGTATCCTCCGAGAAATCCTGATGTCCCGGTGTATCCAGAATATTAATGCAGTAACCATCATAATGAAACTGCAGAACAGAGGAAGTAACGGAAATACCTCTCTCTTTTTCGATCTCCATCCAGTCTGACACTGCATGGCGGGCTGTTGCCTTACCTTTAACACTTCCGGCAAGATTGATTGCTCCGCCATACAGCAGGAATTTCTCAGTCAGTGTAGTTTTACCTGCATCCGGATGGGAAATAATGGCAAATGTTCTTCTTTTTTCTATTTCATTCGTATACTTAGACACGTTTAGCCTCCTGTTGCGCTTTCTTATAATTGTTTGCATAAAACACCGGCAACAGCCGGTATCAGTTACGTTTTCTATTTTTTTACAGCATTCCTATTCTAGTATATGCACCTCTTTTCTGTCAAGATATATGTTCGCATATTCATATCAAAATATCAGTCATAAATATCAGTTGTATCGATTGCGGTATCCTCATATGGCTGTGCTGATGTTTCGCTGTCTTCCTCATACGAAGTATCTGCTGATGTTTCATCTGTCTGTGTTGTATCTTCTGCATCTTCACTCTCCTTCAGTGGGGTGATCACAATATTTTCTGGCGCAATTCCTGTTTTCCTTTTTACAATATCTTCAATCTGTGCTCTCTGTGCATCAGAAAGTTCTGCTTCAGGGATCACAACATCCGCAGTTTCTCCGGTAAGATTTACAACTACATTCTTAAAGCCCTTCGCCTCCAGCAAAAGCTCTGCTGCCGCTTCTTTTTCTGAAAGGTCTGTCATCGAGACCATCGTATGTATTGCCTCCTGCTTCTCTTCATCATCAATTTCTTCATTATTGATAATGTCCTGCAGATCTGCCTTGTTCTGTGAGCGCACCTGTTCTCTGCTGATCTTTGCCTGTGCGGCAAATCCTGTAGAACCCGTAAACACAGCCTCCCCGGGAGTATCCGTTTCCTGACTGTCTGTAAGACTGTTATCAGTCAGACCTCCATCTGCCTGATTTTCATCCAGAAGAGCAGTTTCATCTGTAAGATCATATCCTGCATCTTCAAGGATACTGCTGCTGTCCGTACTTGCCTCCTTATCCCTGAATCCAAGATCTACATCCGCAAAGTTCAGATATCCTGCCACTGCAATCAGAATTGCCAGCGATGTAATAATGACCTGATTTTTTCCGATGACTTTTTTCACATTTATCTCCTCATTTCATTTTCATTATTCTAATTCTATGAGCATCCACCTGAAATAATGCCATGACCGCCTCCTGAATATTTTGGACCACTACAGGATTTCCTCCACCTTCCGCAGAAATCAGAACACCGGTCACCTGTATGGTTTCTGAATTATAGAAGCTCTGCCTGTCTTTCTTCTCATCTGTCATCAGGATAACCTGTACCTTTCCCACCCCTTCCGTATTTTCAAGAAATGCTTCAAGTTTCTCTTCCAGAACACTTTTTTGCATATCTTCACTCTGCTCTCCTGCCGTATTTTTCTTTTGCTGCTTACTGGATACAGGCATCGCCGCTACTGCCAGAAGTACTCCGATGAGCAACAGGATTCCCCATTTTGCCGGATTCATTTCGGACAATCTGGATACAAATTCTGTTTTCTTTAAGTCCCCACTCTTCCACCAGCGCATCTTTAAGCTCCTTTCTCTCCTCCTGAGAAATTTCTGTCTTCAGTACAAGGTTTGCCTGCGTCTCCTCCCCTTCTATATTTACTTTCACCTTATATACTTCTATGCCTCTTTTTTCCAGAGTTTCCCGGATTTTCTGTTCCAGTTCCAGTTCGTAACCTTTTTCCAGATAGACTTTCTGAATATTCTGAAATTCCCGGAGTTCTTTCTCTCTGTTTTCTTCAGAAAAATTATCCAGAAAACTTTCCGTCAGTTCCGAACCTTTTCCAAGAATGGAAAATATCGGGGTACTCATCATAAAAATCAGCAGCAGGCCCATAAAAAAGCGTACATATTTCTCATACTTCTGGTCAGGTATCAGATTCAGAACCGCAGTGAAAAAGATATAAAATACTGCCAGATTCCGAATCCATAAATACAGCTCTTCTTTCATATGTTTCCTCCGGCAATCTTTCTGTCAGTTCATCAGGATACAGAAACTACAACTATCAGGAATGTCAGCATGCAAAGTACTTCTGCTGTCAGCAAAAGCTTTAAAAGCATTGCACATCCCTCCCCCATTGTACTCAGGGCTCCCACAACTCTTTTGTCAGAAATTGGCTGTGCAATCGCAGCCAGAAAACGATAAACCAGAGAAAGACTTCCATAATGGATAATCGGTCCTGCTCCAATCAGCAACAGAAGGATCACGATTACTGCGCCAAAACTGTTTCGCACCATCACTGCACTGGTCAGCACTAATTCTGTTACAGCGGTCACTGCATTTCCAATGCCGGGAATCGCACTCGCTGCCTTGCCAACAGCAGAACGCTTCATGGCATCCATCACCGGGCTCACCATATTCCGCACAATCTGCAGACCAACAATAGCTCCCAGAAGAGTTTTCAACCCCCAGTTTACAGCTACATCCAAAAGTTCTGCCATTTTTGTAAGCATCTCCTCTTTTGACAAATAATTAACCATTTTCAGAAGCAAACTCAGGTTTACAGCAGGCAGAAACAGATTTGCAAGAAGCCACTGAACCGCCCAGATCATCAGCAAAATCCCTTCATAAAATGCAGCAGCTGTTGATGATCCGGTTGATGCAGCCACTGTCATAAAATAAGCCGGAGACAGAACTTTCATGAAATCCGTCAGTCCAAGAAGCCAGTTTGTAAGCGTACTTCCAAGCCTTGAGAAATTCTCCATAAGCATTGTAAACAGCGCAAGATAGACAATATAAAAGCTGATACTGCCAGCCTGTCCGTTTCCGAAAACATCAGCAAACTCCGCCAGCACCGCTGCAATAAAAATCACAAGTAAAAGTTTCAGTATTAATCCTTTTTCATTCTCTATATCCGAAAAAAAGAAACTGTACAAAAAGCTCCGTACAGTCTCTTTTGAAACAGGATCCTCCCCGTTTATGATATTCATCAGTGCTTCCCTGACAGAAAAAACATGGTCATCCATAATCTCATCCAACATTTTCTGCACATCATCAATCTGTATCTCTTCCATTAGATTCTCCTGCAGGATCTGTACTGAAGAATCTTCTTTCTGTTCTGTCTGCGCAGCGGCATATACGGATACTATATGATTCTGAAAGAATGTAAGATATGACACTCTTCCCACCAAAAGTATACATGCCAGTATACACCAGTAACCTTTCCACAGATCTGCCTGTTCCCTGATACTTCTCTCTTTATCCTGCCTCATATCATAAACTCCGAAATCGTATCCAGAATTGCCAGCAGTACCGGCATACTCAGAACCATCACAGACAGTTTACAGAACAGGTCGATCTGTGTTCCGATCATCTGATATCCGGCATCTTTGCAGATTGCAGATGAAAACTGTCCGATATATGTAATCCCGATAATCTTAACCAGAACTGTGAGATAACTGCTGTCTATGGGGAAGCTTTCTCTCAGCCTGTTCATGGTTTCAAACAGATAAGAAACTTTTCCTGCTGCAAGACCAAGAATCAGAAAACCCGTCATCATGGTCACAAGTGCAGCAAATTCCGGTCTGGTTTCTTTTAGAATAAAACCAAGCATCATTCCGCAGATACCCATGATTGAAACTTTCACAATATCCATGCCATTCAAACCTCTTTCTGTTCTGTCAACTGCCATAACAGTTGATTTGAAATCACAGCACAAACAACTGCTGAATACTTTCAAACAGTTCATAAATATATGGAACAATCCAGAACAGCACCATCAGAAGCCCCGCCAGGCTTACCAGAAATGCCTGTTCATCCCTTCCACTGTGTTTTAGGATCTGGCAGAGAACAGAAACCAGAATCCCTACTGCAGCGATTTTAAAAATAAGACTTACCTCCACAGTCTCTCCTTTCCGGCTTCTGCTGCCAAATATAGCAAAACAGTAATCTACACAGTAAAGAAACAGATTATAAATACATGCTCACCAAAAAAACACAGCCACAAATATTCCGCCCAGTATTCCCATACTGCGGTATAATTTTCTTTTTTCACAAAAATCTTTCCTGAGTTCCCTGATCGCATATTCTGTTTCCTTTTCCATCAGATCCATCTGTTTTAGCTGCATATCCAGTCCAAGATAACCAAGCTGATCTCCCAGTGAATAAATCTGTCTCTCTCTTCCTGCGAAAGACAATCCAGATCCAGACACTTTCCGGCCGATTCTCTGAAGATTGTCCCAAAGGAATCCCCCTGTTTTTTCTTTCATTTTCTGTGCCGTAAGTATAAAAAATTCTCTGTACTTCCCTTCCAGTTTCCCGGAAGCACCTGTAAAGGCATCGTACAGAGATTTATTTCCATAACGTATTTCTCCTCTTAGGAGGATGATCATCCGTAAGATCATTTCCATCATCTTTTTGCGTCTGCCAAGTTCATTGCTCATGGCAAAACCGCAACCGACACCGGAAATTACAATTACACACAATCCTACTGTTCTAAGCATACTTTTCCATTTTCATCTAATACAGCTTTCAGACATCCTGCCTGAGCATTTTTGTCCAGGATAATATAACGTTCAAATACTTTCTCGCCCATAAGCTTATAAAAGAATGGCTGATCCAGAACATCCTCCAGACAGCTTCCATGTGCAGTCGCAATCAGCTTACATCCACAATGGATCACTGAGTCAACTGCCTTGAAATCCTCTTCACAGCCTAACTCGTCCACTGCAACCACATCCGGTGACATGGAACGTACCAGCATCTGCATACCTTCTGATTTCGGACAGCAGTCCAGCACATCTGTACGCATTCCCAGATCATTCTGAGGAATTCCCTGATAACAGCCTGCCAGCTCACTTCTCTCGTCCACCACACCTATTGTCAGACCCTGGGTATTGGCCCATCCATTACTGAGCTGCCTGATAATATCTCTGAGCAGCGTAGTCTTTCCACACCTTGGCGGTGAAATGATCAATGTATTTGCAACCCATTTCTCTGTACGGATATAAGGCATCACCTTATCCGCACATCCCTGAATCTCATGTGCCAGACGGACATTGATGCAGGAAATATATTTCATTCCCATGATCCTGCCCCGATCCAGCACTACCTTTCCGGTCACACCTACTCTGTGACCACCCTGAACACTGATAAATCCCTGTCTGATCTCATCCTCATAAGCATACAGGGAATATCCTGTGACATATTCCAGTGTTTCTTTCAGATCTTCCGTTGTCACCAGATACTGTTCCTGACCCGGTTTTCGCAGAAAACACTCTCCTCCGTCATAAGTTAAAAACAACGGGCGCCCTACACGAAGGCGTATCTCATATAATTTATCATAATCCAGCTTCGCATCCATTAAAAGATTCCGGATATTTCCGGCAAACAGGTTTTCAATCTGCTGCGCTTCTATATGTCTCACCTCTTTACACTTAATATATGTGGACAAACCGATTTTAGTACTCTTCCTGATAAGACTCTTCCATTTTTATCAGATTCAGCTTCAGAACCCGGTCTACCACATTTCCTGCATACCCCCTGTACGCATAAGCTCCTGATTCAAAGAGTACGTAAAGTTCATCCCCCTCTACAACAATCTGCTCGATCATCTCAGGCATTCTGTATGATCTTGCAGAATTTTCATTGACATACAGACGTTTATCCGACTGTTCATAAAAAACAATCCTGGATGGCAGAATACCAAAAGAATGAGACAACAACAGCTTATCGTTATAAAAAGCCATTCCCTGTGCCTGTTCTGATATTGTAGAATAATCCAGCGGAACCGCCATTTCAAACATCATGCCAAGTTCCTCATTAAAAGTATTCACCAGATCACCTTTTGAATCCACCGCATATCTCGCGATGGTGCTCTCTGTATATTTGTTAAAACATCCTACATACAGGCACCCCTTATAGAAAGTCATAAAAGAATCTCTCACGATTCCATAAAGACTACATGTCTGATTTACCTGCACAGGCATATGGTTATCCGCATAATTATAGTCACGCAGCACATCCATCTTAATGCTGATCGCCTGTGCGATTCCATTGGTATTTGAAGAATACCACAGCATATCATGTTCCTGATCATAGGCAAGTCCGCCTACATGAGGCAGACCTGGCAGGACTACCTCTTTGATAAATCTGTGAGTTTCTTTGTTGATCACATAAATAACAGAGTTATGTTTTTCCGTATGACAATAGGCACTTACAAGTACATACTCATCGGTCACTGCAAGTCCCTGAGGAGTCATGGAAGTACATACCGCCTGTTTTGTACCCTCTGCATTCAGGAATGTTCTTGTATATCTCAGTCCGGGAATAATATAAGTTCCGTACTCTTTTTCTTTTTTTCTGCCCTCAAAGGCAAAGGTATTTAACTCCTCCTGCTGCGACAGCATCTGTATCTGTCCACGTAATGAATACACTGCAGCATCCTGGTTGGTTACCGGATATTTTGCAGGAGGTTCCGTCTTACCCCTGTATACGAAAGCATATCCCCAGAAAGCCAGTCCAAGTGCCAGTACTGCTACAAGAATCTTCACTGCCAGTCTCCGGATTTCTTTCTTCGTTTGTCTGTTCATGTCTTACCCAAGTATGATGTCTTCATATTTCCAGTTGATTTCCATGGGATTCATTGCCCATACTGCTCCACTGTAACCGTCTTCCATATCAAGCAGCATATGACTGCCTTCATCCATGGATATAGTCCTCATGTCTCTGGAAAGCCCCTCACCGGTCCATTTGATATAAGCTTCCCTCAGTACCCACTGTTCAAAAAATTTCTTTTCCACATTTATATCTGAGAGAATTTCCAGATACTGTTCCCGGGGTACCATACGTCTGAGCATTCTTTCATAATTGGCTCTGCAATGAATCTGCACATCAATTCCAACCTCCTGATCAGCCAGAATACATACCACATATTTTCCGGAATGACTGATATTATAATGCAGGGACGGACGATAGGAAAGGAATGGTTTTCCATGTTCTCCCTCTGCTCTGGGTTCATTGTACAGATTTATTCCATATTCTTTTTTCAGTGCGATTTCCAGAAGTTTCTCTGCGATCATATGTTCCATATGTGCGCCTTTATATTCTTCCCGTATTTTTGTACAGTAAATAATTCCTTTATTCATAGGCCTGTCTCCTCAAGAAACCGGGAAGGCTCCCGTTCCTTCTCATACTGGCGTTTCACATAGGCAAGCACCAGCTTCTTTTTCGCCCTGGTCATCCCTACATAAAACAATCTTCGTTCTTCTTCCACTGCTTCTGCCAAAACCGCCTTGCGATATGGAATGCTTCCTTCATTAACATTCAGAATATACACAATATCATATTCCAGACCTTTTACCGCATGGAGTGTGGATATAGTCACTCCTTCTTTTTTATCCTGCTGTTTCCTTGCCTGTTCATTCAGACACTTCGTATATTCTTCTATGTAAGCCTGCCACTTCGCCAGGGTTTTCATGCCTTTTGCACTCTCATGGATCCGGTCCAGGGTCTCAAGCAGTTCCTCTGGTTTTATTTTACGATACTGTGCATATTCACGCAAGTATTCTTCGAATCCCATTCCTTTTCTGATAAAATTAATCGCAGCAAAAGGGGAAAGAGTACCAAGAATCCTCAGATGCGTTTCCAGTGTGGTAATCCTGTCGCACATCCAGTCTTTGTCTTTATAATATTCCCGAAGTTCATTAAAATTAATCTGCGAACTGTTCAACGCTTCTCTGGAAATATAGCGATTTGGCCGGTTCATGACCTCCAGAAAATTCTTCCTGCTCCTGTCTCCTGCTGCCATTTCAAGATAAGCCAGAAGCGCCCGGCAGATCCAGTGGCGGAAAAGATTGGGAAGCTGTTCTTTCATTGTAAAAGGAACCTGATATTCCATCAGCACATTGATCAGACCTTCCGATTCCTGATTTGTACGAAGCAGGATTGCCGTATTCAGCAGATCCTCGCCGCGCTCCATTCTTTTTTTCAGTGCTGCCACCACGCACATATACTCTTCTCTTGGATTATCAAATTCCTTGCACGTCACAGGCATCCCTTCTTCATTTGGAGTATCCAGCTGCTTTTTGAAACGTCTGGTATTACATCCGATCACTTCCATGGCTGTATGCAGGATATTCTTACTGCACCGGTAATTCACATTCAGAAGGACTGTCTCTGCCTTCGGATAATCCTTTGTAAAATTTAACATAATCTCTGGTCTTGCGCCCCGGAAATGATAGATGGACTGGTCATCATCCCCTACAATAAACAGGTTATTGACAGGTGCCGCCAGCATCTGCAAAATCTTGTATTGTAAGCTGTTGATATCCTGAAACTCATCCACCAGAATGTAGACAAATTTTCTTCTCCATGCATTCAGAATATCCTGTCTCTGAGAAAAAAGTTCATAACAACAGAGGATCATATCATCAAAATCCAGCTTGTGTTTCGCCTTCAGAGCCTGCTTATAGCCATGAAAAATATCCCTGAATATCTCATCCGAGCAACAGGATGCATAATAATGCTCCGGAGAAATACAGTTCCCCTTTACAACACTGATTTCCCTGGCAACTTCTTCAATGAAATCTCCCTCCTGAGCCATTTCCTGTCCATATTTCTCAGTCATCTCACGTAGAATACTGAATTTCTCTTCCTCAGAAAGAATATTGGCCGCACTCAGATGATAGGCCGCTTTCAAAATCCCATAAAAAATTCCGTGGAAAGTTCCAAAAGTCACTTCGCTTCTGTTCTGTCCCACGAATTTCAAAAACCGTTCTTTCATCTCTGTTGCCGCTGCTCTGGAAAAAGTTACAACCAAAATAGAAGAAGCCGGTATCTTCCCCTCATTGATCATGTATGCAGTTCTCTCCACAATAACGGAAGTTTTCCCCGAGCCGGGACCTGCCAGGACCATCATAGGTCCTGACAGGTGAGTGATTGCCCGAAGTTGAGATGGATTTCTCTTCATATTTATTTGCTTAATTTCTCAATAGCTGCCTTTACTCGTTTGATTGTCTCGTCTTTACCGATGATCTCCATGATCTCAGTAGCACCGGCCGGCGTCATCTGCTTGCCGGAAACAGCAGTACGCAAAGGCCACATTACATATCCGTTCTTATAACCATGCTCTTTTACAAATGCACTTAATGTTTCAAATAACGGATCATTTGTATAATCTTCCTGTTCTTCCAGAACCGGAAGTACTTCTTTTAATACTGTAAGAGAAGTCTCTTCATTTGTCTTCATTTTCTTATGGCAGTACATGGCGGAATCATATTCCGGTACTTCCTCAAAGAAGTCAATCAGAGCCGGAATGTCAGGGAATGTTTCGATTCTGGTCTGTACCATTCCTGCAATCTTCTTGAAGTTGTAGTCTTTCTTCAGAACTTCTTTCATATACGGAAGTGCTCTCTCATAGAATTCATCCGCATCCATTTTCTTGATATACTCACCATTCATCCAACGAAGTTTCGCAATATCAAATACTGCCGGAGATTTATTGATATGATGATAATCAAATGCCTGTACCAGTTCATCCAGTGTAAAGATCTCTCTGTTGTCAGAAGGACTCCATCCGAGAAGTGCCACATAGTTGACGATCGCTTCTGAAACAAATCCCTGATCAAGCAGGTCTTCATAAGAGGAATGTCCACAACGTTTGGAAAGCTTCTGGTGTGTCTCATCTGTGATCAGCGGACAATGTACATAAACCGGGATATCCCATCCGAAAGCTTCGTAGATACGGTTGTATTTCGGAGCTGAGGAAGATACTCGTTACCTCTTACTACGTGTGTGATCTCCATTAAATGGTCATCGATTACGTTTGCAAAGTTATAAGTTGGGTATCCGTCAGATTTGATCAGGATCAGATCTTCCAGTTCCTCATTGTTTACTGTGATATCTCCGTAGATTACATCATGGAATGTTGTAGTTCCCTCTGTTGGCATATTGAAACGGATTACGTGTGGTTCTCCTGCATCAAGACGACGCTGTACTTCTTCTTTGGAAAGTTTAAGGCAGCGTTTGTCATAAATGGAAATCTCTTTTCCTGCCACAACACGTTTCATACCTTCCAGTTCTTCCTTCTTACAGAAACAGTAGTATGCATCACCCTGTTCTACTAACTGCTGTGCATATTTCAGATAGATTCCCTGTGCCTGACGCTCACTCTGAACATACGGTCCAAAGCCTTTGTCCTTGTCCGGACCTTCATCATGGAGAAGTCCTGTTTTTGCAAGAGTACGGTAGATAATATCTACAGCGCCTTCTACGTAACGTTCCTGGTCTGTATCTTCAATACGGAGGATGAAATCTCCGCCTTCATGTTTTGTAATAAGGTATGCATATAATGCTGTTCTTAAATTTCCAACATGCATTCTGCCTGTAGGGCTTGGTGCAAATCTTGTTCTGATCTTGGTCATAACTTTTTTCACTCCTGAATTTTTTATATATTCAAAATCTGTAAAAAAAGACCCTGCTTAAAAGCAGCGCCTTTCTACTTTCGGGTTTATTATACGTCAGAGGCTTTCTTATTTCAAGTCGGGATGGAGGAAATTTTAAAAAAGTTTGTTATGGAAAGGGACGCATGGGAAGCAATTATGTTTGGGGGCTCAGTTTCGGAACCATTGTATTTCTAGGCATTCGGGAAGCCGCTAAAATCATGAGCCGCTCTCTCAAACTCGCTCCGTTGCAAACTCCGCTCAGACAGTGAAACGATCGGCTCATAACGCGGCTTCCCAAATACCAAGAACTACAATGAACCCTCAAATTCGCCCCCAAACATAATTGCTTCCCATGCTGACTATCGGCTATATAACATATTTAGTGTACAACAATAAAGAATATACCACTCCTGACTTTACAGAACAATTAGCTAAATAACATATCTGCTACACAACATAACTATAGTAACCCTAAGAAAGTGCATGACAACCTGCAACAAAACAGCGCAGAAAAATATTTTATTTGGAGTGCATTTGCAGGGGTCTTAGATATTCTTAGTTCTCAGAAATCTGCGTTATGAGCCGGCTGCATCACTGTCTGAGCGAAGTTTGCAACGGAGCGAGTTTGACAAGACGGCTCATGCCTTTAGCAGATTTCTGAGAGCTTAGAATATCTTAGACCCCGAAACCGCACTCCAAATAAAATATTTTTCTGCGCGTCCCTTTTAACATCGTGCTACATCTTACGAAACCTCTCATACCGTTCCTGTGCAATCTGCAGTCCACTTTTACCAGCTTGTTTCTCCAGGAACTGCTTCATTCTGATCTTCATATATTCTGCAATTTCCGGCAAATTCTCCTCACTTGCAGGATATTCCTCCGGTATGATCCGTTCAATGATTCCCAGTTCTTTCAGATGAGCCGCCGTTACTTTCATGACCTCCGCAGCTTCCGGTGCCTTTCTGCTGTCTTTCCAGAGAATGGATGCAAAGCCTTCCGGTGAAAGGATGGTGTAGGTTGCATTTTCCATCATCCAGACTTCATTGCCGACTGCAAGTGCAAGTGCACCGCCACTGCCGCCTTCACCAATTACAACCGAAAGAACCGGCACCTTCAAATCGGACATTTCCAGAAGATTCCTTGCAATGGCTTCGCCCTGTCCCCGTTCTTCTGCTTCCAGTCCACAGAATGCCCCCGGAGTGTCTACAAATGCAATGACTGCACGTCCGAATTTCTCTGCCTGTTTCATCAGTCGAAGAGCCTTTTTGTACCCTTCCGGTGATGGCATTCCGAAGTTACATCTGATGTTTTCTTTTGTAGTATGCCCTTTACGGATTCCGATTACTGTAACGGGCTGTCCGTCCAGTGTAGCAATGCCGCCGATGATGGCATTATCGTCTCTGACACCTCTGTCACCATGAAATTCCATGAAATCATCAAAAATGGCATCAATATATTCCGCTGCTGACGGACGGTCACTGTTTCTGGCAATCTGGACTCTGTCCCAGGCTGTGAGATTTTTTTGTTTCTTCTGCTTTTTCTTTTTGCCAAAAGTATCGAAAGATCTGGCAGATGTTTCCTGTGGAAATTCTCCGTAACATTTTCTGGTATCATGCAGTTTCAGGATCAGTGAAAGAACATCCCGCATAGAGCCTCGTTCAACAATTCCGTCGAGAAATCCATGTTCCAGAAGAAATTCCGGTCTCTGGAAGCCCTCCGGCAGTTTCTGACCTATAGTCTGTTCAATGACTCTCGGGCCGGCAAATCCGATCAGTGAGCCTGGTTCTGCAAGGATAATATCTCCAAGCATGGCAAAGCTTGCTGTAACGCCACCGGTAGTCGGGTCTGTCAGCACAGATGTGTAGAGAAGCCCTGCCTGGGAGTGACGTTTAATGGCTGCGGAAGTTTTTGCCATCTGCATCAGTGATACAATTCCTTCCTGCATTCTGGCACCGCCGGAACAACAGAACAGAATGACCGGAAGTCCCTGTTTTGTTGCTTCTTCAAATGAGCGGGTGATCTTTTCTCCCACCACATATCCCATGGAAGCCATGAGAAATCTGGTATCCATGGCTCCGATCACTGTACGGATTCCTCCGATGGTGGCTTCTCCGATGAGAATTGCCTCATCAAGGTGTGTTTTTTCTCTCAGATCCTCAATTTTCTGCGGATAATCCGGATAGTCCAGTGGATTGCTGTTGTCAATTCCTGTGAACCACTCTTTAAAACTTCCTTTATCTGCGATCATTTTGATCCGACGTTTTCGCACTGATTCTGAAATATCCTCCGCATTTCGGGCACACATAGGCGTTGGATATTACGTCTTCTCTGTAAACCATTTCTCCGCACTTTGGACATTTAATCCATAAACCCTCAGGTACGGAAACAGATGCGGCCTGTTTATGCCGGTCTTCTGAAACTGTTTTCTTAAAAAATCTCTTCAAGTCTGCCATTAAATCCTGCTCCTTTATGTAACCCAATTTGATGTTCTTTCAGACAACAAAATAACGTTAATAACTATTAATCAAACTAATTCTGTCAAAAATTATTTTATCGATTTGCTTATCAATTACCTTTCAATAATAAGTATGTAATTTCTGCTGAACTATAAAATATATTTGCACCAGTTTTCTTTTACAGATCCGGATAATGCTGCGGAATGAAATCTGTGGTGATATTTCCTTCCTGAAAATCCGGCTGATTGAGAAGTTCATACAGAAAATCCACGTTAGTTTTTACTCCTTCGATGGCAACTTCTCCAAGTGCACTGATCATCTTTCGAATGGCACTGCGGCGGTCTTTGTCATAAACAATGATCTTGGCAATCATAGAATCATAGTAGGGCGGGATTGCGTAGTCATTATAAACTGCTGTATCCACGCGGATTCCGTTTCCACCGGGAAGATGTAAGTCAGTGATCTTACCCGGGCATGGCATGAAATGTCTCTCAGGATCCTCGGCATTGATTCTGCATTCCATGGCGTGGCCGCGGATTTCTATGTCTTTCTGCTGAACGCTTAACGGTTCACCTGCCGCAATGCAGATCTGCTCTTTGATCAGGTCTACACCAGACACAAATTCTGTTACCGGATGTTCTACCTGGATTCTGGTGTTCATTTCCATGAAATAAAATTCTCCGGACTGATCCAGAAGAAATTCTATGGTTCCTGCACTTTCATAGCCTGCTGCCTTTGCTGCCCGTACTGCTGTCTCACCCATTTTCTTTCTCAGATCATCAGAGATTGCGATACATGGAGACTCTTCGATCATTTTCTGGTGACGTCTCTGAACAGAGCAGTCTCGTTCTCCCAGATGAACTACATTTCCGTATTTATCCGCAAGAATCTGCACTTCAACATGTCTGGGATTCTCCACAAACCGTTCCAGATACATGGTATTATCGGAGAAGGAATGGACCGACTCCTGCTGTGCTGTCTCAAACAATTTGGCAAATTCCTGTTCATTTCCGGCTACACGCATTCCTTTTCCACCGCCGCCTGCTGATGCTTTGATCATGACCGGAAAACCGATTTCCTTTACAGCTTCCAAAGCCTGCTCTACTGTGTAGACCGGTTCCTTTGTGCCGGGCACTACCGGGACTTTTAGCTTTCCGCATTGTGTTTTTCGCCTCAGATTTATTTCCCATTCTGGAAATTACTTCTGCGGAAGGACCAATAAATGCCACATTACATTTCTCACACATTTCCACAAAACGGCTGTTCTCTGAGAGAAATCCGAATCCCGGGTGGATTGCTTCTGCTTTTGTGGCAATGGTAGCACTTAAGATTCGCTCCATGTTCAGATAGCTGTCTGATGACTGTGCCTTTCCGATGCATACTGCTTCATCTGCAAGCTGGGTATGCAGGGCATCTCTGTCTGCTTCTGAGTATACGGCTACTGTGCGGATTCCCATCTCACGACATGCCCGGATGATCCTCACTGCAATCTCACCACGATTGGCGATCAAAATTTTATTAAACATCTGTTATGCTCCTACTGCAAAAGTCAGCTCTGCGATCACTGCTACCTTACCGTCCTGGTTTGTTGCCTTTGCTTTTCCCACTCCCATGGGACCTTTTTCCTTAATGATCTCTACTTCGAGAGTAAGGGTATCTCCGGGAACTACCTTGTTCTTGAATTTTGCATTGTTGATCGATGCAAAATATGCGATCTTTCCTTTATTTTCCGGTTTACTCAGAATTGCAACTGCACCTGTCTGCGCAAGCGCTTCAACGATCAGAACTCCCGGCATAACCGGTTCCTGTGGGAAGTGTCCTGCGAAATGCGGCTCATTATAGGTAACACATTTCTTTCCTGTTGCCTTCACACCCGGCACCAGTTCTTCAATAGTATCAATCAGGAGGAACGGGTGTCTGTGGGGAATGATCTCCATGATTTCTTTTGTTGTAAGTTTCATAGTTTTTTACCTCCTTCTTCTATTCTATCACAAACATCGGCTGTCCGAACTCTACCATCTGCTCGTTTTCTACAAGGATTTCTTTTACTGTACCATCAAATTCTGATTCAATCTCGTTCATCAGCTTCATTGCTTCCACAATGCCAAGGACCTGACCTTTGCTTACTTTATCTCCTACTTTTACAAAGGGGGGATTTTCCGGAGAAGATGCTGCATAATAGGTACCTACAAGAGGAGATTTTACCACACTTCCTGTCTGTACTTCATCGTTAACAGCATTGACGGATTCTACATGTACAGCCTGCTGCACTACCGGCTGATACTGCTGAGCATCTGCCGGATCAGTATTGACTGCCATCTGCTGTACAATTGTTTTCTCTTTTGACATGGAAATATTTAAGGTATCGTCCTGCAGGTTAAATTCTGTGAGATCTGAATCGCTGACTGCGTGGATCAGTTCTAATATATTTGCCAGTTCCATTTATTTCCTCCTGCTGAAATAGCTATATTATAAGATCACTGTCGTATATTGTTTTCAAAATCACCATACCATTTATTATCTGCGTGATCAGTCTTCGTACTTTTTAATAAGTAAGGATGCGTTATGTCCGCCAAAGCCAAGAGAATTGGTAAGTGCATATTTGATATCCATCTTTACATTACCGTTTCCTACATAATCCAGGTCACACTGTTCATCCGGCACCTTATAACCAACAGTCTGATGGATCAGGCCTTCCTGAAGTTCTTTTACACAGGTGATCACTTCCACTGCACCGGCAGCTCCCAGAAGATGTCCTGTAATAGATTTTGTAGAATTTATTTTCATTTCTTTTGCGTGTTCACCAAATGTTTTCTTAATGGCAATTGTTTCAAATAAGTCATTATGATGTGTGCTTGTACCATGTGCGTTTACATACCATACATCATCTGTGGAAATTCCTGCTTCTTTTACAGCCCATTCCATAGCTTTGGCAGCACCGGAACCGTCCTCTGCAGGGGATGTAATGTGGTAAGCATCTCCTGTTGCACCATATCCGACAACCTCGCCAAGGATTTTCGCTCCACGTGCTTTGGCATGTTGCAGTTCTTCCAGAACTACCACGCCGGCACCCTCGCCCATTACAAAACCGCTTCTTTCTTTGTCAAAAGGGATGGAACATCTCTCAGGATCTGTGGATGAGGTCAATGCTGTCAGTGCCGCAAAACCACCAAAGCCTGTTGGTGTGATAGCTGCTTCCGTTCCACCTGCAACCATAACATCTGCATCAGAGCACTGAATAGTACGGTATGCTTCTCCGATGCTGTGGGTTCCTGTTGCACAGGCAGTTACAACATTAATGTTCTTTCCGCGGAGTCCAAACTGAATGGAAACATTTCCGGATGCCATATTGGAGATCAGAAGAGGAATCATCAGAGGATTCAGTCTTCCTGGTCCCTTTGTGTTGAGAATTTCGCAGGATTTCTCTACCACCTGCATACTTCCGATACCGCTTCCCACGCTACAGCCTACACGGAAGGGATCTTCTTTTGTCATATCCAGTCCGGACTGCTCAATAGCTTCTTTTGCTGCTGCTACCGCATACTGGCTGAAAAGCTCCATACGTTTTGCAGATTTGAAATCCATATATCTTTGGATTAAAATTGTTGATCTCTGCTGCCATATGCGCTCTGTAATTTGTGGAATCAAAACGTGTTACTTCTGCAAAGTTTGTTTTTCCTTCTTTTACACTGTTCCAGAATTCTTCTACACTAAGGCCTACCGGAGTGATTGCTCCCATACCTGTAATTACAACTCTTCTCATTTTGTTCTCCTTATTTATACGTTCATACCGCCATCTACGCTGATGACCTGTCCTGTAATATAGTCTGCTTTGTCTGATGCCAGAAATACCGCTGTATTTGCAATATCCTCCGGTTTTCCGAAACGTCCCAGGATAATCTGCTTACATGCATTTTCCCTGATTTCTTCTGAGAGTACTTCTGTCATCTCTGTGTCTACAAATCCGGGTGCAATAGCATTTACCGTAATTCCCCGGCTGCCCAGCTCTCTTGCCATTGTTTTTGTCAGACCGATCACACCTGCTTTGGATGCAGCATAATTTGCCTGGCCCACATTTCCGAGGATTCCGGAAACAGAAGAAATATTGATGATCTTTCCACTTCTCTGTTTCAGCATCTGACGGGCACTGTGACGGATTGTATTGAATGTACCTTTCAGGTTTACATTAAGTACAGAATCGAAATCCTCTTCTTTCATTTTCATGATCAGACCATCTTTGGTAATTCCTGCATTATTAACCAGAATATCAAGGTGTCCGTATTCTTTAACTATATCTTTGATCATTGCTTCACAGGCTGCGAAATCACTGACATTGCATTTATACATGGAAGCTTTTCCACCGTTTTCTTCGATGGTCTGTTTTACTTCCTTCGCTCTCTCTTCAGAACCATTGTAATTGATAACCACCTCTGCACCTTCCTTTGCAAGAGCAATAGCAATGGCTCGTCCGATTCCACGTCCTGCACCTGTAATCAGGGCAATTTTATTTTTCAGCATTTTACAGACACTCCTTTCTCACTTCATCCAGATCTTCTGTTTTCTCAACATGTAATGCTTTTACATTTCTGTTGATCTTTTTGAGAAATCCTGTCAGAGTTTTTCCCGGTCCAATCTCAATAAAAGTATCTACACCATCATCAATCATCTGTTCTACACACTGCTGCCAGCGCACAGAGGATGAAACCTGACTGACAAGCAATTCCTTTACCTGCTCCGGTCCTGTCACATACTGTGCAGTTACATTTGTCACATAAGGTACTGTAAATGACTGGATTTCTACCTTCTCAAGTTCCTGTCCCAGTTTTTCCCCTGCGCCTTTGAGAAGCTCACAGTGAAATGGGCCACTGACTTTAAGAGGAATCACACGTCTGGCGCCTGCTGCCTTTAATGCCTCCCCTGCTGCTGCAACTGCTGTCTCCTCGCCTGTGATCACAATCTGTCCCGGACAGTTATAATTTGCAATGGATACAATTCCCTGTGTCTCATTGCAGATTTTTTCAATCAGCTCTGCATCTGTTCCAAGAACAGCGGACATTGCACCACCTGTAGGATATGCCTCCTGCATAAAAATTCCTCTTTTTCGCACTACAGTAAATGCATCCTCTTCCTTCATAACACCGGAGGCCACCAGTGCTCCGTATTCTCCAAGGCTCAGTCCAGCATTTACCTGAGACCTGATTCCGGCTTCCTCTACAGCTCTTAAGATTGCGATTTCTGCTGTCAGCATGGCAATCTGTGTATATTCTGTAATATTTAATCTGTCATTTTCTTCAAAGCATAAAGCTTCACATCAAGTCCGGATGCTTTTGATGCGCTTTCAAATACTTCGCGACTTACAGCATATTTTTCATAAAAATCTTTCGCCATTCCTGTATACTGTGCACCCTGTCCCGGAAATACAAATGCAATTTTAGACATATCATTTTCCTTTCCTTTATTTTTATGTTTATATCAGATGATAACAATTTGTTTCTGATTGCAAATTATTTCAGTTTAAAATATTTTGATATTCAAATTATAATGTCAAAAAATTCTCCCCGAAGCCATCTCTGGCTCCAAGGAGTTATTTGTCATTTCTATATGATTAAGCCTCTACGCCTTTGTTTTTCAGATAATCCATAACAGCTCCGACTGTTGTTAAATCTGTAAGATCTTCAGCCGGGATCTCAATATTGTATTCATCTTCCAGAGCCATAACCAGCTCAAACAGGTCAAGTGAATCTGCGCCAAGATCATCCTTGAAAGAAGTTTCAGCAGTAATTCCTGCTGCATCACAATTTAACTGCTCTGCGATCATTTCACTCATTTTTTCTAACATAATTTTTTCTTCTCCTTTAATTCAAGCCCCGGAATGCTTCTCTTTTTCATGCTCCGGTTATCACTTGTTTTTTATTATTTTTGTTAAGCAGATGATGATTCTGCCTTTTCTTGTTTTCAACCTTATCATCCGTCAGACCAGTAAATACGTCTCATTTATTCAGATTTGGTTTTATCGGGATTGATTACTTTGATGTTCAAAGTATATATTCTTCCCTCCTGTTTGTCAAGCACTATTTTATTACATTTTTTATTCCTCAAATTTAATCTGCCTTGCCACACTCAGCGCAAGTCCCATCTCTGCCATAAGGAATACGATCGACGTACCTCCATAACTGATAAACGGAAGAGTGACACCTGTATTCGGCATAAGGTTTACAACAACCGCAATATTAAGAATAACCTGCAATGCTATGTGAATAAAAATCCCACTGACCATAAGTGAGCCAAACATATCCGGTGCATTCTGTGCAATAACAAACAGCCTGTATAACAGATATGCATAAAGCATCAGCACGATAAGACCTCCAAAAATCCCCAGTTCTTCACAGATAATTGAAAAAATCATGTCATTCTGTGCCTCAGGTACACTTCCCAGCTTCTGAATACTGTTTCCAAGTCCTCTGCCAAAAAATCCTCCCGAGCCAATCGCATACAATGCCTGATTGTCTGATATCCCCAACTGTCCGCCATATTCTTCCGGATGAAGCCATACCATGATTCGTCTCAGACGAAAGCTTCCACTTCCATCAACACTCACTGTTGCATTCAGAAAAATGACTCCGATCACTGCCAGCGCAATAACAACACCTGCAATAATAATAAAAATCTTAATATCCGGGTGAGCCACAAAAATCAGTCCTGCAGTAATACAGAAAATAATAATTGCTGTACTCAGATTGTCCGTAAATACATATGCAGCCAGTGCCAGTCCGCCTCCCACAACAGCAAGAACCATACAGCCCTTTAAGGTACGGACTTTCTTTCCCATATGCACGATCATATATGGGAGGCAGACAATAATTGCTATCTTGGCAAGCTCTGCCGGCTGGAACTGAACCGGTCCAAGATTCAGCCATCTCTGGGCACCATGAGAAGACTGCCCCAGCGGTGTTTTTACCAGTGCCATCAACACCAGTGCCGCTACATACAAAGCTGTGCTAAAACGGTTCAGTATCCGATAATTGATTCTGGAAATGATCAGTGCCATGATAATACATGCCACGCTGATGATGGCCTGTTTTTTAAAAAATACATGTCGCTTCCGTAATTTATCTGAGCCATATAGGAGCTTGTACTGTACAGCATGATAAGCCCAAAACAGGTCAGCAGTACAATAACTGCTACCAGACTGTAATCATAATAATCTGTTTTTGTTTTTCGACGCGCCCTGCTCTTGGAAGATGCTGTTGAATACGACTTTTTTTTGTGATTTTGTATTTTCCATTTAATCACCTGATGCTTTCTTGTTTTCTAAAATTCCCATCTGACTTTTTTATTATAACAGAAAGCTTTTTCATAAGCAATGGGGCAGTTGCCTGATTGCATCCGCCCCATTTTAGATAAGTCTGGCTGTTCATCTTTCCCTTATTCTGTATGTCTTATAGCAATCCTCGTAAATAATGCATTTAAGACAGTTCAGCAGAGTGCGAAAGACAAGGAAGATATCTGCAGGCGTGCTGACGCACGGCAAAGATATCTGACGCAGGATTTCACACTCTGATGGGCT
>ENA-OQDM01000552-OQDM01000552.1-human-gut-metagenome-genome-assembly--contig:-NODE-552-length-20854-cov-2.013123_pt1 | contig 20854 bp, 17 predicted proteins | sample MGYA00242772_ERZ504605 | MGnify/ENA primary metagenome ERZ504605 (study PRJEB26092, sample SAMD00036348) | human gut metagenome | host: Homo sapiens | study: EMG produced TPA metagenomics assembly of... | reverse complement strand
CAGACACACCGTTTGTAAAACCTCCAAGTGCCGTTGCCGGTCTGTAGTCATTGGCATCCAGTTTTGTCAAATTCATTTTTCAAGATAAGAAAGACCGACTTCCGGAGTCAGCTCCTCATATAATTTCCATGCGATCGTATTGACAGACTTCTCCACAGCCGTCCGGACTGTGATCTGACCGGAATAGGAACCATTTGCATTCCTTGGTCCATCCTCGATCGGCTCGTCTGTCACCACAGAGTCCGGCGTATAATTGCGCTCAAAAGATGGTGTATATACGATCAGCGGCTTAATGGCACTGCCCGGCTGACGGTAACTCTGAAATGCACGGTTTAACGTATAACCGGAGAAATCCTGGCTTCTTCCGCCCACGATCGCCCTGACATAGCCATTGTCATTGTCAATACAGACTGCTGCCGACTGCAGGGCATACACGCCCTCATCATTGACCTCCGTGTAACCGGCGAGTGCCTCGTTTACCGTATCCTGCAGTTTCTGCTGTAAGTTCAGGTCAAATGACGTATAGATCCGGTAGCCCGCAGTATACAGCTTTTTCTGACACTCACTGTACAGCGTCTCATAAGCTTCGTCATATTTGTTTTTTTCATCTTCCGAGGAAAACTGATATTTAAACTGGAAATCCTCCGTTTCCATCAATGCCCTGGCTGCACAATAATAGGTATAGGTCTCCACATAATCATTTTTTGCCAGTGCTTCCGGCCGGTCTAACGCCATCACCTCACCCAGTGCATTTTCGTATGCTGTTTTGGAAATTTTCCCATCATCGAGCATATTTTTCAAAATACGGTTTCTTCTCTTGTATGTGTTCGTGATATTCGTAAGTGGATCATAGAGCGTCGGATTATTTGGTATCGCACACAAAAATGCCTGCTCCGACAGATCAAGATCCTGCACATCCCGGTTAAAATACCCACGGCTTGCCGACTGGATCCCATAGTATCCGTTTCCAAAATAAATATTATTAAGATAGAATTCAAGAATCTCATCTTTGGTGTACTTCTTTTCGAGTTCCCGCGCGATATACATTTCCTCAACCTTTCTCTGCCATGTCTTTTCCTGGCTCAAAAAAATATTTCGCGCAAGCTGCATTGTGATCGTACTGCCGCCCTGTGTTGCCTCTCCATTTTCAATCATTGCCTTTACCGCACGCAAAAGCGCCCGGTAGTCAATTCCGTTATGCCGGAAAAACTTTTTATCCTCTATACTGACGATAGCACACTCTACATTACTCGGCATATCTGTAATCGAAAGATAATAAGAATCTTTTCCGCCTTTTAATGTGGAGATTACACTTTCATCCGAAGCATAGACGATACTGGTCTGATTTGCCTTAAATGTTTCCTTGCTGGAATGGCGCACCAGCTCTATTGCCTGCGTCTTTAAGTCTTTTACTTCTTCCGCGTAACCGCCAAAATAATACCAGCATGCCCCTGCAATGACTGCAAGCAGCAGCACCAGCTGCATCTTTGCGAAAAACCAGAACATACGGTATTTCTTTTTTCTCTTTTTTCTGGCTGCCATGATTGCATCTCCTCTATTCCAAAACAATTTTATGATATGTAATCCCTGACTGTTCAAGTAATTCCATCTCACGCTTCTGGCAGGTAAAGATCAGTATCTGTCTTCCCTGCTCTTTTCTGATCTGACAATCAAGTGCACGAAGTGTCTGCATCAGACGTTTTTCATCATACATACCGAATGCCTCATCAAAAATAACCGGCATGGGTTCTTCTTTTGTCACAATCTCTCCGACCGCAAGACGGAATGCCAGATAGATCTGTTCTAACGTTCCATGACTCAGTGCCTCCGGCAGAATCTCTTTTCCATCTGCCAAAATCAAAAGCTTTCCGTCTTCCTTTACAATCGCATGATCATATTTCCCTGCAGTAAGCTGTGACATCCACTTTGAAACGGCACTCCCAAGTCCATCTAAACTGTCCTCATAATACTCTTTTGCAAGACGGTCGATCTCTGCCGCTGCAAGTTCTAATGCACGGATATCTTCTAACAGTTCTTTTTCCTGTCCTCCCGGCTGTTTTGCAGCCTCAAGATCCTGCATGATATTGTAACGTCTGGTCTCTTTTTCAGACAGCGACTCTTTTAAACTGAGAAGCATCCGTTCCGCCTGCCGCAGTCCTGCATCCGCATAAGTTTCCTGTGTCACTGCCTTCATCTCATTCTTTTGTGCTGATAAATAAGCTTCCTTTTTTGCCTTCTCTATCACATGGCTGATCCCCACATAAAGTCCGCATAGAATCATCCCTGCAAAAAAGACTGCCTGCAAAATAAAAAAACAGGCGTGACGGATACGAAGTGACGTGGTGTACCGCTGTATTGACAAGCAGCACAGAAGCACAAAGTCCGATCCCCGCCATGCGGTCAGGCTGTTCTTTTTCCCATTCTGATTTCCGGCTTTCTCTGCCCCTGTTCTCTCCGGCGCAGCATCCTGCCTCTCCATACGGACTGTCTGATGTCTTTCCTGTCCGGATAATCTCTTTCGTTTTTCACCGATCTCTTCCACACGCACACGCTTTAACTGGTCGATCTCTCTCCCGGCATCCGCAATATTGGCATGTAATCCACGACTGTCACGTTCTAAGAGATCTTTTTCCACAATCAGCTGGCGGATATCCTCATTTTTCCGTTCATGAATCGTCTTTACTTCCTGCGTCAGTTCCCGCTTTCTTGCTGCGAGTGCTGCTTTTGCCCTCTGAACCTGGATATTTGCGCCACCGCCCTCCGCAGCATTTGAGAGATATTCAGCCAGGATATCTGCAAGCTCTTTTCCTGTCACTGCCCCGGTCTGCGGTATATCATAAGTGTTTCCAAACGTTTCTTTATCTATTCCACCGAGCAGCATGGCCAGATCGCCGTAAGCAACCGACAGTTCTTCCCCGTCCGCCTCGTTCTTTAAAATATCTTTTTTGTCTTTATAGTAAAAATTACGCTCTAAATAAAATGGTTTTCCATCCACCAAAAATCGCAGGGCACCACTGTAATAGGAAGGAGCATGCCAAGGCTCATGCTTTTGGTACATGCTGTTTAACGTGCCTCTTCCACGCCCCTTTTCCATTCCGAAAAACATTCCCAGCAAAAAGTCATGCAGCGTTGTTTTTCCCGCCTCATTCTCCCCATAAATCACGTTGATCCCCGGTTCAAATGAGATGTTCCTGTTCTGCAATTTTCCAAACTGACCAATGATTGCTTCTTTTATCTGCATATTTTATATCCTAATAACGCATTGACTCCATATTCCAATGCCTTTTTTGTGACCACATCCTGCGGCCGCCTTTCCATTTCCTCTATGTAATTCCCAAGAAGGGTATCTTTATAGTTTTCTTTTAATTTTTCGTAGTCATAATCCGGCGAAAGCTGTTCCGTCACATCGACAACCCTGTCAAATTCCTCTAACTTTGCCGTATCAAATTCGGTATCCGGCGAAACTTTCCCCCGCAGAAACAGACGGAAATACTGATACCCCGGTCTTTCTGCCAGCAGTGTTTTTGCCCATTCACATATTTCGAAATTTGTCGTTTTCCCTGTAACCGGATAAACTTCATGACAGTATTCGCATTTTTTGACCGGATGAAAATGAATATCGGTATGCTCTTTATCGATCGTTCCCAGCCAGTATCCATGTGATCCGACATCATTTTTATCCGTCGGTTCTAAACTTCCCGCCATCACTGCACGCCCCGGTATCTGCTGTCCGCCTTTGTGAATATGTCCGGCAGCAATATAATCAAACCCATTTTCCAGAATATGCTTCGGATGGTATGGAATATGCTGCGGATCTCCGCCATGTACCAAAAGAATGTTGATCTTCGACCGATCCTCCGGAATGATTGAATCGTAAACCGGTTCTCCAATCTCCCTGTGCCAGTAACTTAACCCGTAAATACTGACATTTTCCTCCTCAAAATCAAAATGTCCCGGCTCCTCCTGACGGAAAAAATAAACATTCTCCTCCCACTCCATCGTCAAATAATACGATTTTGTACGAAGATAATCGTGATTGCCTGCCATCAGGATAATTTTCGTCTGGGGTATTCTGCTGAAAAGATAATTGACTTCCCGAAGTTCTTTTTTTAACGGCTGCGCATGAAACAAATCCCCCGATATCAGCAAAAAATCCGGTTTTAACTCCACTGCCGCCCCGATCACTTCTGCAAAAGAATCCCAGATATCCTGCGCTCTTTTTTCACTCCAGGGTTTTCCCTCATCCGGTTTTATTCCAAGATGTACATCCGAAACATGTATGAATTTCATAAGCTGCTCCATTTCTGTCTCATTTACAGTGTCTATTGTATATGATTTTTTTTGTTTTTCCAATAGTATATTAAAAGCGGGAAAATCTTTGCTTTTTTGATTTTCCCGCCTCTTCTCATCTCTGAGTTTATTTTACTGTTCCATCTGCCGTCCCAAAAATGATGCTGCCGCCGCAGCAAGTTTTCCTTCGGTATCATTCATTTTCTTTTTCTCATCCTTATTGCAGATGACCACTGCACCGATCGCATCTCCCTCACAGATGATCGTGCTGAATGCCTGCTCTGTATATTCCCCGGCATCATCTAACGTCACTTTCATAAATTCCGCATCTCCCGCGGATGCCTGATAGTTCTTTCTTTCACTGATTGCTTCCTCTAACTGTCTGCTGACCGGTTTTTCCTCAAATTCTTTTTTCCCGCTTCCGGATGCTGCGATCACATGGTCACAGTCTGTCACAAGAACAAGATATCCCGTAGTCTGTGCCAGGCTTTCAGCATATTCCCCGGCAAATTGTCCAAGTTCACCGATTGGCGAATATTTTTTTCAGGATGATCTCCCCCTCGCGGTCTGTAAATATCTCAAGCGGGTCGCCCTCGCGGATCCTTAAAGTTCTTCTGATCTCTTTTGGTACCACGATGCGTCCTAAGTCATCTATCCGGCGAACAATTCCTGTTGCTTTCACGTTGTTATCCTCCAATGCTATATTTTGATAAAGCAGCTCTTTCTTATATATCAGCTTTGGAGTTAGTATGTGGAAAATATTGAGATTTATTCTTGTATCCTCTCATTTGCTTATGATTCCGGCCGCAGACAATATGCTATATCATAAATTTCCCGTGAAAAGTCCTGATGATTAATCAGTTATCACCTGATAGAATTTATACTTTTTTATCATTTTCTGCGCATCCAGTCTGCATACCAGAACACGATCTCTGCAATATGATGCAGATCGCCTTCTTTGCTGGTGGCTCTCCAGTTTTCTTTATAAGCCATAAACCAGCATTCTAACTTTTCTGCCAGTTCCAGACCTTTCTGCATATCAAACTTCCCGTTTTTTCCATGCTTTCTGTCAGGAGTCCTACGGCATTCCAGATACCGATCCCCTGCAATGTCACGGATAAAAGCTGCATCTGTTTTTTCGTTTCCGGCATCGCCTGCGTGCTCTCCAAAAGTTTTTTGTATATATCACGCAGGGCATCTGCTGCAGCATCTACACCCGCCTGATCCACACCGCGGAACAGATCTTCGCCCTCTTCGAGTTCATGCTTTAAGCACCGGTTCTCATAATACATGACAGCTTCTCTCCACTGAAATACCGACTGTCCGCAGATTTCTGCCAGATGGGAAACATAATTTCCGGTAGTATCCCCATACTCGATCCGTGAGATCATACGGTTTAACTCTGCAAATGGTATCTTCTCCCCATTCCAGGAAAATACAGCACCGTAGATCATCCCCGGAACAGAAAATGCCGGATCATTAACGTGTCCAAAATCTCCCCAGTCTGTGTTCAACACACCGATGCCATGATATTTTGCCGCATAACCGCACATTCTTGTAATATTTTTATAAGAATTTTCTATTAAGTTTGCCCACTGGTTCCAGCCGCATACACCCGGACACAGATACTGCACTGCACCCGTCTGTGCGATCGCCCTCGTCTCATCTTCCCTCTGTTCCGGTGCGTATCCCCAGTTCAGGCAGATCATGCTCTCCGGCAGTTCCTTCATCAGTTCCGGCGAATTCCAGATGATATCGCCCCAGAACATCGGGATTTTTCCATTTTCCACCAGAAATTGTGCAAGCTCTTTGACATAGTCAATATAAAGCCGATGGACGCCACGCTCTTCGGCAAGTTTTTTCGATTTATATTTGCCAAGGCAGAATGTCTCATCCGCACAGATATTAAATTTGTTGGAAGAAAACAACTGCATATATTCTGCGATCATCTTTTTGATCAGAGGAAGGGAACGCTCATCGGAGACATTGATCGTATGATACCGCATCCGGTTCCAGAAGGAAAACGGCTCCTTCCAGGAATCCTCCATCTCGCAGAGATCCCCATATGTTTTTGTGGAGAGCAGTGTGCACAGATGTCCAAAACTTGCCAGCGACGGAACCAGTTCAATATGACGTTCCCGGCAATAACTGTCAAGTTCGCGGATCTCCTCTGCCGTAAGCGGAGTCTGATCCCTCCACATTTCCGAAAAGTCACGGAACAGATAGGTATGTTCCACATAAAGCTGAAGCTGGTTTAATTTATAGCGGCACATCCTGTCTGCAATTTTTTGAGTTCTTCCAGTTTTACACACGTCCCCTTGTCTGGTCAAAATAATAACCACTGGTTTGGCATATCCGGGGCATCCTGAATCTGTACACAGGGCAGTATCCCGCCACACTGCTGTACGATCTGGCAGAAGGTCTCCACACCATAAAGCACGCCAGCCCCGTCGCCGCCTGAAATCTGTCCGCCTTTTTCGTCGATCGTGATCTCATATGTCTGCTCTGGTAATGTTTTTGCGATCCCAAGAGAGAGATCCCCCTCCCTTACTTCCCCTACGGAAAACGGCAGGATAAGCCCCGTTTCCTGCCTGATCGCCTCCTGCAGTCTTTTTGCTGCATGCATCTCTGTCTCTGCCACCTCTTTTGTCATCACAATATGTGTGCTGTGGCAAAGCAGCATCTGTCCGTCCTGTTCTTTGATTGTTTTTGGCTTTGGTAATAAATACATAATTTTCTCCTCCTGCTGTCAGAATTTCTTCCTATTCTTCAAAAATTATTTTTCCACTATCCATTAAAAGTATTTTACTCTTATAAATCTTTGCACCACTCTCATTAAAATACCGGAATTTATCCGCATCCATAACGATTTCAAATGCCTTCTGACCTCCTTTTTCCACTTTTATTCTGGAAAATGCAACCAGTTCCCGCTCTCTTGGCACAAGTTCACCGGACAACACTTTCCGGTAGCATTGCAGCACTGCCGTATCATCTATATTCCTTTATTCTTTACAATTCCTGAAATAATCCACACATCCTGCTGCTTTTTAAGACAGATATCCACATACTCCATGTGGGAATATCCCATTCCTTCCCCAAATGTATACAAAACTCCATGTTCCATATCACAATAGTGCATTGCCGGATAGGACACCGTATGGTTATAGTACACCGGAAGCTGTCCGCAGTTTCGCGGAAGGGACACCGGCAGTCTGCCGGACGGTGCATATTTTCCAGACAACAGCTCCGCGATTGCTTTTCCTCCCATCGGTCCCGGATAAAAAGCATATAACAGTGCATCTGAATCCTGCGCAATTTCAGGGATTGCATAAGGCCGCCCGGCAATGACTACGGAGATCACCGGTTTTTTCAGCGCACAGACAGCCGTAAACAGTTCGTTCTGGTTCCCGGGGAGCTGTAATCTGGCGGTATCCATGCCCTCCCCACAGTCCATCTCAAGTACTCCCTGTACTTTTGCCGCACCGTTTTCATCGAACAGCGCCCCTTTAAAACGACTCGATGATCCGCCTAATGCCAGCACGATAATATCCGCATTTTCCGCAAGAGAAACAGCCGTCCCGACCTCATGTCCATTATAACAGCGAACCCGGTCTGCACCAAATTCTTTTTCCATGCCGCTCTTTAACGTCTCATATCCTGCCCTGTCCATTGGAGGTGAATAATCACCGATCTGCCGGTAAATATCATCCGCATTTGGACCGATCAGGGCTATTTTTTCTGCTCTCCCAATCGGCAGTACATTTTCATTCTTCAACAACACTACCGACTCGCGCGCCAGTTTTTCCGACTCCTGATATGCCTCTGTCGGAAATGAAACAGCACCATTTTCGCTGTAAGAGGCGGTACGGTTCCCGTTTTCATCAATATAAGGTTTATCCATCAGTCCCTGCTCAAATTTCAAAGTGAGCACTCGAAGGACCGCCTGATCGAGTTCCTTTTCCGTGATAAATCCCTGTTTTAACGCCTCCTCTAACTTTGTATAACCTTCATCCCACAGACTGATATCCACACCTGCTTTCAGTGCAAGTGCTGCCGACCTGATATTATCCCCCGTCATAATGTCTAACTGGTCGATGGCGATGCCATCCGCCATCACGACCCCGTCAAACCCCAATTGTTCCCGCAGAATATCCTGCAGCAGATGTCTGTTGGCATGGCAGAATTTTCCATCGATCTCGTTGTATGCAGCCATAATGCCTTTTACGCCCGCCTCACAACATGCCTTCGCCGCCTGTAAATGGATCTCCCACAGTTCCCTCTCTCCGATCCGCGCTGCGCTGGCATTGACCCCTCCGGTCGTCTCCCCCTGTGCACAAAAGTGTTTTGCAACCACTGCAACGCCCTCTTTCTGGATTCCTGTTACGATCGCCCGCGCGAGCTCTGCCGATAAATATGGATCCTCCCCATAACACTCCTCACTGCGCCCCCATCTTGGGTCTCTTAAAATATCCAGTGCCGAAACCAGTGCAAAATCCACGCCCATCTGCTTTAACTGCCTGCCGCACACCTGCCCTGCCCGCTCATACAATGCCGGGTCAAACGATGCACCTACTGCCAGATTGACCGGGAGCAGATATCCGTCTAACGCCTGATGTCCATGTGGACATTCACTGCTCAGTAAAAATGGAATTCCAAGGCGGCTGTGTTCGATCACATATTTCTGTAACTGATTATATGCCTGCATGGAAAGTCCCCCGGCAAGCCCTGTCTCATAATTTTTTTCCGACCATGGATCTGCACGGTAAAGACCATAGATCGTGCCGATCCCGCCCCACTTTTTTACTTCATCCTTTAATTCCTGCGTAAAAATAATTTTTCCATCTTCTACATGGTAGATCCGAAAACCATATAAATGCTGGTTTAACTGTCCCACTTTTTCTGTTGCGGTCATCTGCGCAAGCAGCGCCTCTGCCCGCTTTCTGCTATCTCTCTCCATATCTGTCCTGTCATTTCTCCTTTATTTTTCGGCTGTATAATGCACTTGCAATAATTCCGAATGCAGACAAAATAAACACCATCTGTATGTTATCTACCGGAATGTTTAAAATCCTGATATCCTTTGCTAATGCCACAAATGTCGAGCCGAGCATGGATGAAAAAAATCCTACAAACCCAACCATTGTTGAGCAGAAGCTGACATAGCTGACACGGTGTTCTAACGGTGCAAAGGCAAACTGCATCCGAAAAGTCGCAATATTGATGCCGCCCCAGGCAACCCCGCTCACAGCCTGTACGACCGGAAGCCAGTAGATACAGTTTTCTTTCGTCAGCAGTCCCCAGCCGATATATGCAACTCCCAGCATAAAAATGGACCCCAGCGTGACAAGCCTCCACGAATAACTGTCTGCTGCCTTCCCCCACAGATTTGCAGCCGCGATCCGCGCCACCGATGCAACCATATTCATGACGGTGATATAAAAATAGGACAGCCCCAGATTCTCTAACATATAAATAGAAAAAAACGGACTGGCAAAATTAGACGCCACACTCCACAGCAGGAAGAAAATCAATATATTGCGGTAATTCTGGTCTGTGAGCGGCATCTGTATTGCTTTCCTTATGTTCAGTGGCTCCACATGTTTCACATTTTCCGGTTCCCGGATCAGCGTGAGACAGGTAATGTCGACCACGCAGATACCGATACATAAAATGCCGATGATCCGGAATCCCAGAATCTCCTGATCCGCGAAACGGTAGGCATCTAAAATTTTACTTAAGATCAGGGAACCGCCTGTGGACGCAACTAAAGTCATTGAATCCTTCAGTCCGAGATATCTTCCCAACCGTTCTTTTTTCACCAGCTGATCAGCCAGTTATTTGCCCCGGTGTTGATAAATGCCCCACAGAAATGTGCACAGGAATACAGCACCGCGATCACTGCCACCGAGATTCTCGCTCCTAACATCAATGTCGGAACAAACAGCATCATGAGCAGGCATAAGCGCTGGATGAGTGCAAACTCTACCGTGATCCGTTTGCTGCCTGCGCGGTTCTCATAGACGACAGAGGAAAAAATCTGGATGGTATTCATCAGCGTCGGCAGTGCAGCTATGATCCCGGTCAGTGCCGTCCCCGCACCCACAAGATAGGCAAGTCCCGATAAAAATGCGCCGGAAGTAACCGTAAAAATCTGTGTGGAAGCGCATCCATCGAGGATAAAAAGTGCCCTGCTGGTCCGATACTGTTTTTCCGTAATATGATCGGAACACTCAAAAATATGGCTTAATTTATTGGTCATAACGTAAATCTCCCTATAAAAAGAGAGGCATCCCACCGAACTCTCTTCGGAATCTGAATGCCTCTATATGATTTTAAACGAGTTTTACAGTAACAACTTCATACGGTTTCAGTTGTACACAAACCACTCCGTCTTTCAACTCTAATTCTGCTTCTTCCTCCTCGAGCAGATTGCAGACAAACGCTTTGTTGTAGTTCCCCTCAACTACAAGATTTGTCTTTGTGAGTGCATTTTCGCTCTCATACATACGGATAATGATGCCATGACCGGACTCTGCACACTTGATCGTCTCTAATACAACGTTGGACCTGTCCACAGATGCTTTTGACAACAGGCTTCCCGGCTTTCCTCCTGCCACTGCAATAGCCGGCTGGTTCAGGTCATATGCCTGCTCCACGGTCTTTGCTTCCTGCCATTTTTCCGCATGCGGATAGATTGCATAGGTAAAATAGTGCTCTTCCTGATCTGCCACCGGATTCGGTTCGATGCCGGATTTAATCAGTGTCAGTGCCATATCAGAATCCTTCACGGAATGTCCATATTTGCAGTCATTTAACATGCTGACTCCGTAGTGACCTTCCGAGAGATCGATCCATTTCTGTCCGCAGCTCTCAAAACGTGCTTTATCCCAGCTCGTATTGGTATGCACTTTGCGTGTCAGATTACCAAACTGTACATCAAATGTTGCTTCATCGGTATGTACATTGACCGGGAAATGTACCTTTAACAATGTCTGATGCTCTTTCCAGTCCACATAAGTCTCAAATTCGATCCTTCTGCTGTCTGCATAGAAATGGATCTTCTGGTGGATCACAGAATTGCTTTCTTTCCGCTCCATCTCTAACGTTGCACGCACCGGACCGCACTCTGTCCATTCCATAGAAATCACATCATTGACATCCCAGTACTTTTCGGTATAGTAAATATCCACATCCCAGTTATCAAAGCACATCGGCTTATCCTCGTACATGCGGAACTGATTGCCTTTTTTGCCATCCTGCAGTACTTCCCTGTCGTTTTCCTTATCGTAGATGCGGTCAAAACGTCCCTCCGCATCCAGATGGATCGTATAAAACGGTGTCTCAAGCGTATGGTCATCCACAAGGACAAACGGTGTTTTCTGCTCAATTTCACTGGATACAGCCGCAAATGTCTTATATCCTTTTGACGGCAGATGCTCTACATAGACCACTGCACCTTCTGCAGTCTTCTGTACCGGATAGATCACGCCCTCTGCATCCTTTAACGCTTCCGCATGGATCTCCCCAAGTTCTACGATATCACTGCGGTCGTGTCCGGTTGTATTGAAAATAGTGATGCCTTCGCCATCTCCCACGAGTGCATGGAGACGTTCCTCTTCCAGTGCTTTGATCTCTTTCTGAAGTGCAGCGTATTCTTCCTTTGTCACCTCATATACTTCATGGATCGCAGATCCAGGCAGAATATCATGGAACTGGTTGATCAGGACTTTTTTCCACATGCGGTCGAGTTCTTCTGCCGGATACGCTGCCTGTGCCTGTGCTAAAACGGACAACAGTTCCAGATCCATCAGACCAAGTTCTGCCTTACGGTTGCTACGTTTATTTCTCGCCATGGAGGTATAAGTTCCGCGATGGTACTCAAAGTAAAATTCACCTTCCCATACCGGCAGGCGTCTGTCACCTTTCACGCGCTCCTCAAGTTCTTCAAAATAGGTGCGTGAAAATTCCTGGCGTACTTTCGGAATCCCTTTGATTCCCTTTTCCATGCGGATCGAAGTCTCAAGCATTTCCCTGGTCGGACCGCCGCCGCCATCGCCGTAACCGTAGGAGACTAAGATATCGTTATTGATGTCCTTATTCTGGTAACGCATCCATCCTCCCATGATCGCATCCGGGTGCAGCATGCCATTATAGGTCGTAAAGTAATCTTTGATCGGCTGGCTCACGCCAAGGGTCGTGATCAGGTGTGTCAGCACCTCTGTTCCATCGATTCCGCGCCACATCATCGTATCGTAAGGTACTTTATTGAACTGGTTCCATGCCAGTTTGGTTGTCATAAAATAATCGATTCCGCATTTTTTCATGATCTGCGGCAGTGCCCCGGAATAACCGAACACATCCGGCAGCCAGAGGATACGGTTGTCCACGCCAAATTCCTCTTTAAAAAAGCGTTTGCCATGCATAAACTGACGGACGAGGGATTCTCCCGATGTCAGGTTGCAATCTGCCTCGACCCACATACCGCCTTCCGGCTCCCAGCGTTTCTCTTTGATGCGCTGTTTTGCTTTCTCGTACAATTCCGGATAGCGCTCCTTTAAAAATGCATATAACTGCGGCTGGCTGGACATGAACTTATAATTCGGGTACTCGTCCATCAGCTTTAACACAGTTGCAAAGCTGCGTCCGACTTTTTCCCTGGTCTGTGCCACAGTCCACCACCACGCAACATCAATATGCGTATGTCCGATACAGGTTGCGATCACATCCTCATACCCTGCCATATCCTCATAAAGTGCTTTCTGGATATAAGCAGATGCTTCCCGCACACTCCGGTAAAAGCCTCGGAATACGGGGTCCTTAGATCCAGCAGATTGATCGTCTCATTGAGCACATACTCAATATCCTTGCGGTTTTTATCATCTGCTTCCATACGGGAAAATGCTGCAAGCGGAACCCACAGGTCATAATAGAGTTTTTCGATCTCTGCATCGATCTCCTCGATCTGTGTGCGGAGCGCAAATTCCTCATGCATGATCCCGGTATATGCCTGCAGGTCGATGGTCAGTGTCTCTCCTGCCTTTCCGCTTCTCGTGATCAGGCACTCCCTGTGGTTCATATCGATACCCTGATAAACCTCCCCGTTCACAAACACGATAAACTGCGGATTTCTTCCGTCATCCCACTCGTCGATCTGTGAGGAAACGCGGATCCATATGCTTTTGCCATCCAGCTCCTCCGGAACGGTATAGGTCGTGCGGAACCAGTAATGACGGTCCTTGCCATACCAGTGCATGGTCTTGCAGTCAAAGTTTTCCCAGGCTGCCTCGTCTTTTAATGCATCCTCCGGGTGAATAAAGTTTCCTTCCTTATACTCCCACTGTGTCAGTGGAAATACCTGTTTTACTTTTAATTTCTTAAGTTCGTTGCAAATTACACCGACTCTTTTGTCTAAGAAATCCATATTTGCCTCCTTGTCTTGTTTTCTTTCTATATTAAGATCGTTTCCGATCTTTATATAAGTTCCATAATGCAGCCCATTAAATTATCTGCAGCTGCATTAGCATCATGATTCATACTTTAATTTCCCTGTAATATGTACTTTTTCGTTGTTGCTTCTGTAGGATAACAAAACCGTTCTGCTTTTCTCATCCCATACAGACTGCAGTTCCATGTTTTTCCCGCTTTCTGTATGTGCACATAAATCTTCCGGTTTCCCTGGCAGGCGGATCCTCATATTCACCTGAATGTGATCAATTGCCTTCGCCTCAATACTAAGCTGTCCGTTTTCACATGCCATATTTTCAATACGCGCTGCCGTTGCGATAATCCTTACATCTTCTTTTATCTTTTCAAGATCAAACAGCAGCTTTTCCTGCCCGGGTTCTACCAAAACCCGCTCCACGACCGGATATTTATCTTCATACAGATCCACAAACAGACCCTCTTTTGTATAAACCGATCCCGTATCCGATTCCTGCATGGACGCTATCACAATATACGGATCCCTTCTTACCGACAGATAATTGCACATATTCCAGTGATATCCGCCCATCTTAAGTCCTTCCCGGATCCAGTTGCGGTATTTATCTGCGATCGCTTCATTCACGCTTAACAGCGCAGGAACTTCATTCCATACGAGAACATTTCCCTCTCCGATCCGGTAACATCCATTGGCTGGTTCCTTATCCATTCCAAACTCTGCAAAAAGATGTTGTGCAGGCGTGTCGCAGGAAAATTTCTGCCACCATTCCTGTAAATAATTATATGGATCAAAGTCTTTTCCAATATAAAAAAAGTGTGCCTCCCTGTTTTACCCATTCCACCAGTTTTGTGATGAAATTCTTCACTTTCCGGTTTCATAAATTCATAACTTAAGATCAGATACCGATATTTTCTCAGATATTCCTCATAGCGGACCATGTGATCAAAATAGACCGGCTGTATCGGTAAACCATATTTTAATAATGGCAGTGTCAGACCAAACCAGTCCGGGAATGCGCAGCATTCTTTATACGCATATTCCATTTTTTCCATGGATAAAAGAAGCTGACGTTCTTCTTCCTTTTGAAAAATAAGACGGTTCATCCAATCTTCCATCCCCGACAGATTGATCTTCTGCCCATGATGTTCCACTTGATCCGGGTATGTCCGCTGGTACATACAGCTATCTGCTAAAAATACACCAACCGCATCTTTTTCTGTTTCGCTCTCCTCTTTGGTCATATCTCCCAGTGTCTGTATCATACCTGCCAGAAATGTCGCGTAGGTATCCGGGATATTTTTTGCACCTTCCATATCCTCCGTCGGGATCATTCCCTCCGCAAGACCGACTTTTCTGGGATATCTTCCTTTAAACACCCTGTTTGGCCACGGACACACCTCGTAGTGATCCACATCCGGCCAGAATAAAGCTGCTGTCAGGGTCTTTTTGTATTTATCTGCATACTCTTCCCAGCCATGTTCCGGGTTATCTTCCACCGGATCCTGTAAAAACCATACTTCCTTATCTGTCCCTTTAACCAGTTCCTGCATGATGCCATACTCTAAATACGCCGTCTCAAATGTTCTGCTCTTATAATGGCCCTCATATACGTTTCCTGTGCCGCTCGTCCCCGTCCATACCTGTGCGATAAAACCATCCACCTCATCAACATCCAAAAGACGGCTTTCCGGACTCATGATCTTCCATTGTGCATAATTTACCAGACTGTGCGTCGCCACATAAAAATGGATCTCTTTCCCCGTTTTTCTTCCATACTCTTTGATATTTCTGCTGAGATGTCTGACAAGCCTTCCATATAAATATGCTTTTAATCTGGAACTGCGGTACTTCGCATTGATATTTGTATGGGGCGGCTCCCAATCCACGCCATAATATGCCAGATATTCTTTTTTAAATGCCTCCGAATATCCTCCCGCTTCCCAGAATTCGGGTTCTTCCATATAAATTTCTGTGATCCCTTTATCTATGAGAGCGCATAAGTGTTCCGTCAGATATTGGATAAAGGACCGTGTCGGCACCATATATGGCGTATCGACCCCGTGCAGGATCGGGTTTCCGTTCCGGTCTGTCTGACATTCATCCCAGTGTTCCTTTCCGTCCCACCTGCCGCACAGATATTCTTTATAATTTCCCCAGGCGCACCCAAGCATTAAATGTACCTTATAACCCCGCTCTCTATATTGCTGCATCCGGGATTCTAAAGATTCATTCAGACCATAGACCATTACAAAATCCGTCTGAAGGTCAATCTCTGATGACCACGGTTCTATCTCCTGAAACCCCGTTTTGATTTCTTCTTTTTCTCTTATAAAAGCCATACTTTCACCTGCTCTTTATTCACGCTCGATCCATACCGCGGAATGTGGCAATAACACGGTATCATTCACTGGATTTGTAAATTTCCGGTTTCCTTTTAAATTTCCAATCTCATACGGTGTTGACCGATGATTTACCAAAACCATTCCCGTCTCAAACACACCTGCTTCAATGCCTCTTTCACAGATTCCTGAAACAGGTTTTCCACATACCCCTAACAGATCTTCCAACAATGTACTTCTTGCCTGAATGATCGGATACATTTCTTTATTTCTCTGTTCATATGGTACATGTGGTATATTCTTTGCCACATAAGAAGCACCTAACTGTACTCCGCAGGAAATAACCTTTCCTTTTTCAATTTCCTGCATAACAATACATTTGCCCGCATCGTCTGCATATGCACTAATACATCTGCCTGTCTCATATCTCTGAAATTCACAGCCCTGTGGAATGACAGGCTTTTGATATATGTACGGTGTTTTTTCACATGGGATGCCCTGGATGCCAAAACAGTTTTTACTTAAACCACAGTCTGGTCCATGTAGCACAACTCCTCCATTTGTCACCCATTCCCGGATCATTTTTTCCATGTCTGTGTGTTCTTCTGCAAAATAACAGTCATTGGATGGAACAATCAGCATTTTATAGTCGTTTAATTTATTCTCTAAAATGTCATGATAGCTGATGACATCGGTCTGATACCCAAGATCACAGCATATTTCATACCACCCCAGCATATCCAGCCGGCGGATCTCATTATTTTCCACATCAAACGGTTCATAATCTGACATCTCGGATGGAAAAAGGATTGCGATCTCTTTAAATTTACTTTTTCCCCTTTTTGGAATCACTTCTGCACACCAGGTATTTCCCCTTCTCAGTGAATCTAAAAAGTCATCTTCCATGCGATTTAGCACACCGCCATCATCAAGTCCGTTCATCCCATAGGAAGTGTAGCCATCTACCCCGCACGCGGTCATGGTACCCACAATTTCTTCCGGTGTTAAAAATGCATACAGATCCCGGTAAATATAACGTCCCCAATAGATACCGCCGATACATTCTTTTCCTTCATTCATCACGCGCATCATACTGTGCTGGCAGGAAGTGACATAGGCATCCGGACTCGCATCCGGTCTTGCCGGAACTGTTATGAAATGGCAGGAATCCACATATGGACTGATCGCATACATATCGATCCCCCGCATTGCAGTATCCCACAATTCACTGTAATCCGGATTGTCACTGTCACATTGTTTCTGGCTGTACACATTTAAAAAATATCCCCACTGCGACAGATCCGGACAAAGGAATAATTCCGGGTGGTCTTTTTTGAGGCGTGTCTGCATATCTTTAAAGTACAGCCGCAGTTCTTCTATTTTCCAGGACATGTTATCTTTCCATATCCAGAACTTCTTTGTTCTTTTTCTGATATCCTCTCCGGTATAACAGCTTCCCTCTCCATAAATCACAGAATACCAGTAATCCTCTGGTTTTAACTGCTTAAAATCATCGATATCCAGATCGTACCTCTCATTGAATAACGATATATTGTTTTATATTTCTCTTTTAAAAATTTCTGATAGCGTTCTATTCCATCCTGGTCAAAACTTGGCGCTGCAATCGGATCCCACATCGTACATGTTGGAAGGACCTGTTTTTGTCCCAACCGGCAGGTGGTACAGCCCTCCCCGTACATTTGAAGGATCTGGTCTACATGCTCTGCCATCGTTTCTCTCGCAGTATCTGACCAGTACTTGTACCATTTTCCACCTTTTTGATCTATTGTCACGACCTCTTCCCCAAATACAGGTGGACTGAAACGGATATGCGGGTACAAATTATCGCCATTTAAATATAACACCAGGAAATTATACGTTAATCCATGTTTCAATGCAGACTGCCCCATATATTCCTGCATTTTTACATATTGGCTCCGTTCTCCGGTTTTATAGCGTTCCCTGAAATCTTCCCAGTCTTTTGTGTCAAACATAACGCTGTTATAACCAAGATTTTTGATCAGTTCCATCGTCTCATCCACAAAATCCGGATCGTCATATCCCGGACTGTAAAAATTTCCAAATATTACATTCATATATGGTTTTCCCGAATTTTTCTCTATCATTCTTTTCTCCCACTGTTGTTTCCAGAAATTTTTTGCAAAAACAGAGCTGATCACAAATAATATTATTTATTATTTGTAACAACTCCGTTTTTATTACATACTTTCCATGCTTTCCATTAATTCATTTACTGTCGTAAACGCAAGTCCTGTAACTGTATCTGCACAGCCATAGTAAATTGCAATTCTTCCTGTTTCTGCGTCCGTAAGCGCAGCACACGGAAATACGACATTCGGAACATCTCCCATACACTCATAAATTTCATGTGGTGCCAGAATATAATTTTTTGTCCGCTTTAAGACTTTCCATGGTTGTTCGAGATCTAACAGTGCACAGCCCATACGGTATACAAAACCGTTACAGGTGTTGATAACACCGTGGTAGATCACAAGCCATCCTTCTTCTGTCTCGATCGGGATACAGCCTGCACCAATTTTGGTTGACTGCCATGCTGACTCGTCCCCTTTGATGGTTCCCATCACATATCTGTGAACCCCCCAGTGTTCATGTCAGGACTTTCACTGACGAAGATATCTCCAAACGGCGTATGCCATTATCACTTGGACGGCTTAGCATATAGTAGTTTCCATTGATCTTTCTCGGAAAAAGAACTCCATTTCTGTTAAATGGCAAAAATGCATTTTCCAACTGATAAAATGTTTTAAAATCAAATGTATAACCTACGCCGATCGTTGGATATCCATGATATCCATTACACCAGGTGATATAATAGCGGTCCTCTATAAAACATACTCTCGGATCATATCTGTAATCTCTTTTTCCAATCTCTTCATCATCACAGTGGAATACGATCGGATCATCCGAAATATCCCAATGGATCCCGTCTTTACTAAACCCTGCAAAGATATCCATACTGATCGATCTGCTGTCGCAGCGGAATATTCCTGCATATCCATCTTCAAACGGAACGACCGCACTGTTAAAAATGCTGTTTGAATTTCTGGTCGCAAAGCGATCAATGATTGGATTTGCTTTATATCTCCATACAGGAAGTTTATCGTTTTCGTCCTTGTCTTGCCATGGCATATCCGGCAATGCTTTTCCTACTATTTTACTCATATTTACTGTTCTTCCTACTGTTTATTTGCTAAAAATTCATCAATCTGTGACTGTGCCTCATCTAAGACATCCTGGAATCCTGCATTCATTAATTCCTCTTTGATCTCCGGAACTGCTTCCTTCGGATCTCTTACACCTGTGAGGACTTCACTCTTGTAACGTAACCATACTTCTGTACAGTTTGATAACTGATCCTCAACGTTTGATGTATCAAATGTAAATCCTAACAGAACAGATGGTACTGCATTTTCATTTAACTCTTTCACTTCATCCCACTGATTTACAGTGTCTGTATCCTGCTGTGTAACGGTAAAGAATGTTCCCTGTGTATAACCTGCCATTGTCCAGTCTTCATTGAGTTTGTGAACTTTATTGTCATCTGTGTACTCAAAGTTTACTCCCTCTTCTCCATAGTAGAACATATCCCTAAGAGTCGTATCTGTATTTACAAGATCTAAGAACTGTAAACATTTCTCAGGATATTTTGTATTTGCAGAGATCATGTTAATAGAACCGCGAACTGTATCATTCGATAAGATCGTATCGCCAATTTTTGCAACCTCAACATCTTTTCCCATCTGTGGACCCCAGGATGTCTGTGCTGCGGTAGACCATCCCTGTGCCACTCTCCAGACATTATATACACGGCCTCGGAAAGTGTAGATGCATCCGGATTGATAATACCGTCCTGATACCACTCATGAATGGTCTCTAACTCTGAATAAATATCATCCTGTTCCAGTGTATAGCATACTTTCGCATCTTTATCATTGTACTTTACACCAAGTGCCTGGCATCCGGCACCTAACTGATCATAAGTATCAAAGATATAATACAGACCATCATTCTTTACATAGACCGGATAATCATTGGTATCACTTTTGATCTGCTTAAAGGTATCTGTCAGGGAAGATATGTCTGTCATAGATTCAATATCAAGATTATACTTGTCTACGATCTCCTTATCCCAGATCGCATAATTGGATAATGAGCTGTCTTTGTAGGTGGGAACTGCATAAATCTTTCCATCGATCGCTACTGCATCCCAATAGTCACTTGGCATAAGTTCCTTCAAGCCCGGCATGTTATCATCGATCAGATCTGTAATGTCATAATAAGCTCCGAGTTTTGTATCAGATGTATAAACATTTCCGTTGCCGAAAATAATGTCATAATCTTCATTGGTACTGATAATGATATTTCTACGGTTATCCCAGTCTCCCCAGGCAACTACTTCCATATCAATATTTACACCTATTTTTTCGCCGACATAATCATTCACTTTCTTTACCCAGGAATCATAGTTATCCGGCATTCCACTTCCAATTGTGACCCACTTCAAAGTAACGATATCATCGCTTTTACTGCCTGAAGCGGTGGAGTCCCCCTGGCTTTCAGAACTATTTCCACACCCTGCGAATAATCCTGCGGTCATCATTGCTGCAAGCCCCAATGACACAATTCTCTTTTTCATCATAAAATTTTCCTCCTAAATCTGATATCTCTTATTTTGTTTACACGGTATCATCCTTTTACAGAGCCGATGGTCAGACCTGAAATAAAATACTTCTGGAAAAAT
>ENA-OQDM01000543-OQDM01000543.1-human-gut-metagenome-genome-assembly--contig:-NODE-543-length-21052-cov-1.401099_pt1 | contig 21052 bp, 17 predicted proteins | sample MGYA00242772_ERZ504605 | MGnify/ENA primary metagenome ERZ504605 (study PRJEB26092, sample SAMD00036348) | human gut metagenome | host: Homo sapiens | study: EMG produced TPA metagenomics assembly of... | reverse complement strand
TAAGATTTTGAAGATAGAGGCCGTATTGAGCGGTACTTTGAATTTCATATTCAACAAGATTTCGGCCGACGTTCCGTTTAGCGAGACCGTGCGGCTGGCCAAGGAAGAAGGATATAGCGAGCCCGATCCCCGTGTGGATTTGAGCGGAAAAGATGTCATCCGTAAGTTGGTGATTTTGGCGCGTGAAGCCGGTTACCGTATCGAACAGTCCGACGTGGAGAAGCACCTGTTCGTGCCCGATTCGTTTTTCCGGGGTACGTTGGATGAATTTTGGAAGAACCTGCCTTCCCTGGATGCCGATTTCGAGCGGCGGCGTAGGGTATTGGAGAGCGAAGGAAAACGTTGGCGTTTTGTTTCCCGTTACGAGAACGGCAAAGCCAGTGTGGAACTGTGTGAGGTAGGACGTGAACATCCGTTCTACACCCTCGAAGGTTCCAATAACATTATCTTGCTGACGACTGAACGCTATAAGGAGTATCCCATGCAGATTCAGGGATACGGAGCCGGGGCCGGAGTGACGGCGGCCGGTGTTTTTGCCGACATCATGAGTATTGCCAACGTATAACATATATATAATTAAGGTAAGGAGATAAAGATGAAGCATATTATTATACTGGGCGACGGCATGGCCGATTGGAAAGTTCCGGCCTTGGGCGACAAGACGCTGTTGCAATATGCCCATACGCCTAATATGGATTGGATAGCCCGCATGGGACGCAACGGATTGTTGCAGACCGTGCCGGAGGGATTTCATCCCGGTAGCGAAGTGGCCAATTCTTCCATTTTGGGTTACGATCAGCACAAGGTGTATGAAGGGCGCGGGCCGCTCGAAGCAGCCAGTATCGGAGTCGAACTGGCCGATGACGATTTGGCGTTGCGTTGTAATCTGATTTGCATTGAAGAAGGTAAGATAAAAAACCATTCTTGCGGACGGTTGGAGACGGAAGAGGCGGATGTGCTGATTCGTTTCTTGCAAGAGAAGTTAGGTAACGAGCGTATACATTTCTATACGGGTGTGCAGTACCGCCATTTATTGGTCATCAAAGGAGGGAACAAGCATCTGCATTGCACTCCTCCGCACGACGTGCCGGGTACGCCTTTCCGTGACTGTATGGTGAAGGCCGAAGTACCCGGAGCCCAGGAAACCGCAGACTTGCTGAATCGCCTGATTCTGGAGTCTCAGAGGTTGTTGGCCGACCACCCGTTGAATCTCCGCCGGATGAAGGAAGGCCGCGATGCGGCCAACAGTATTTGGCCGTGGGGCGGCGGCAACCGTCCGGCCATGGTTCCGTTGACGGAGACTTATCCTCAGATCAAAAAGGGTGCGGTCATTACCGCCGTAGACCTCATACGGGGTATCGGACGTTATGCCGGTTTGCAGGTCATAGATGTGGAAGGGGCTACCGGTTTGTACGATACGAATTACGAAGGCAAGGCACAAGCGGCAATAGAAGCCTTGAAAGACGGTGATTTCGTGTATCTGCATGTGGAGGCGAGCGACGAAGCCGGTCATGACGGAAACGTGGAATTGAAGTTGCAGACGATAGAGAATCTGGACCGCCGTGCCATCGGACCGATTTTGGAAGCCGTGAAAGATTGGGAAGAACCGGTGGCCATCGCCGTGTTGCCCGACCATCCTACGCCCTGTGCCCACCGTACGCATACGCCCGACCCTATACCGTTTGCCATTTACTATCCCGGCATAGAGCCGGACAGCGTACAGACGTTCGATGAGGACGCGGCTAAAGCCGGAAGCTACGGGTTGCTTCGAGGCGATGAGTTTATTCGTGAATTTATGAAACATTAATCGACCATACTTTATGAAATATTATAGTACGAACGGTAAGGCCGACCGCGCTACGCTTCACGAAGCCGTAGTGAAAGGCCTGGCGAGTGACAAAGGTTTGTTTATGCCCGAGGTCATCCGGCATCTTCCGGAGTCGTTCTTCGACGAGATACAGGACCTTTCTTTTCAAGAAGTGGCCTACCGCGTGGCGGACGCTTTCTTCGGAGAGGATGTGCCGGCCGATACGTTGAAACAAATCGTGTACGACACGTTGAGTTTCGACTGTCCGATGGTGAAAGTTACGGAGAACATTTATTCCTTGGAACTTTTCCACGGTCCCACGTTGGCCTTTAAAGACGTGGGAGCGCGTTTCATGGCTCGCCTTTTGGGATACTTCATCAAACAAGAAGGGTGTAATCAGGTGAATGTGTTGGTGGCTACTTCCGGCGATACGGGGAGTGCCGTGGCCAACGGTTTTCTGGGTGTGGAAGGTATTCACGTGTATGTACTTTATCCGAAAGGCAAGGTGAGTGCCATTCAGGAATGCCAGTTTACGACGTTGGGGCAGAACATTACCGCCCTCGAAGTGGACGGCGTGTTCGACGATTGTCAGGCTTTGGTGAAAAACGCTTTCATGGATGAGGAACTGAACTGTCACATGAAGCTGACTTCGGCCAATTCCATCAATGTGGCCCGTTTCCTGCCGCAGGCATTTTACTATTTCTACGCCTATGCCCAGATGAAGAAGCTCGGTAAGGCTGACCAACTGGTGGTATGCGTGCCGAGCGGAAACTTCGGCAACATCACGGCCGGATTGTTCGGCAAGGTGATGGGTTTGCCGGTGAAGCGTTTCATTGCAGCCAACAATGCCAACGACATCTTCTATAATTATTTGCAGACGGGAGAATACCATCCCTGTGCGTCGGTGCAGACCATCGCCAATGCCATGGATGTGGGCGACCCCAGTAATTTTGCCCGTATCTACGACTTATACAAGGGAAGCCACGCGGCCATTACGGCTGAAATCAGCGGGGCGACTTATACCGACGCGCAGATTGCCGAGACCGTGAAGACTTGTTATGAAACGAACGGTTACTTGCTCGACCCGCATGGAGCTTGCGGCTTCCGTGCTTTAAGCGAGGGGCTGCGTGAGGGCGAATGCGGTGTGTTCCTCGAAACGGCACATCCGGCCAAGTTCCAGAATACGGTGGAGAATATCATCGGCGGTCCGGTGGACATACCTGAAAAGTTGGCAGCCTTCATGAAAGGGGAGAAGAAGAGCATCCCGATGGGCAAGGATTTTGCCGGATTCAAGGCATACTTGATGAAACAATAGTTTTATCGTTTGTTGAAAACATCGCGTCCCTGTATGGCCTGACGTTTCACCCGGAAACGTGTAATGGCATACAGGGACGCGATGTTTTATGTTTGCACTATGTTACCGCACGAATTTCAGTGTGTGGGCGGTGCCGGAGGCCGTCACGACACGCAACAGGTAGATTCCATTGCGCAACTGCCCGGCGGCAATACGGTAGTTTCCGTCCGCGCTTTCAGGCTTGTCGGAAGAGAGAAGCCGTTGTCCCCGGCTGTCGTAGAGGTCGGCACGTGCCACCTTTCCGCCATAGCGGAAGCGGATGTCCGTTTCTCCCGGGGCGGAGCAATAGACAGGAGCGTCAGCCGTTTGTGCGGCCATGCCTTGTATCGCCGAAGGTTCGGTAATCTCGAAATAGGTAGTCTGTGCTATTTCGGTGCCGTTGTGATTCGCCACGATGAAACGGTAGTCGCCCGGTTGGAGGGTAGCCTTGAATTGCAATTCAAAGTGCATGGGTTTTTCTTTTGTTGCCGTGACTTGCAAGATTTGGTATTGCAAGGGGTCGCCTAGTTCTTTCGGATAAATACCGATTACGAACAGGTCTGTATACATATCGCCGCTGTGGCCTTCGATGTCGATGCTTCCCTTGTAGGTCATGGTCTCGTCTTGTTCGTACGATGCCTTGTCGAGTCCACCTGTCAGGTTGAAGCCTTCGGCCAAGTCGGCTTCCTCGATGTCTATCTCCACGAGGGGGCTTATGGTGTGAATCCCGTAGCCTATGAGGATAGCCGCCTGTATTCCGTACCGCCCTTCTTCCACTGCGGGCAATGTCCGTGTGGCGGTGAACGTGGTGTCATCGAGAGCGGGCAGGCAGAAGCTTCCTACGGGAAAATAATCCATTAGCTCGTTCCTTTCAATGTCTATTAGCAGGGCATATACGTCATTGTGAAACTCACTGTCTTTTTCCTCGTTCCGTATCTCCACCTTGAAATCTGCATTATAGCCGCTGTAAAGCTTACCGGAGGGAGTGATGTTCACTACGGCTTCCCGGCCGGAGGCGTGCCATTCGGAAGAGCCGTCCTGGAATACTTCGAGGTAAAATTCTTTTGTGGCATTGGGGTTTTTCCGTATTTCTTTCCATTCTTCTTGTCCGGCTTGGCGTGCGGCCGGGTATATTCGGTATGTTCCCGGTGCCAACGCTGCCGGGTCGAAGCCGCTGAAAGTTAAAAACTCTATGGATGCCCCGGTAGGGACCTCGTTTTCTGTCCGGTAAGATTTGGAGAATGGTTGTGCCGTACCGTCCTTTTCGGCCATAAGGGTGATTTCCCCGTCGAATATGTAGCCGGAGTTTGTAATATTGTCCAAGCGGAAGGTCTCGTTTTCATATTCGGCGCCCTCCATGTATAAATGGCAGGAAGGCACCGGTGTGACGGTCCGGGGCATCAGGCGGACTATCATGCGTTGAGGAACTTAAAGCCTCCTCCTCCACCTCCTCCGATGCCAAGACTTTCCGGATTAAGGGAATATAACTCAAAATACCCGTTGTTGATTCCTCCCCATCCCCAATTCACGTGCACGAGGTCGTCGCTGTCGTAGCCGTCGATGATAAAAGCATGGCCGCCATTTATGGCATCTTGTCCGTTATATTGGACAGGGCGCTTGGCCGAAAGCTCCGTTTTGATGAGGTTCATCCATTCTTCGGAAGAATAGAAAGACCTGAATGTGACATAGGCCGACGGGTCATAACCCAAATATTCCACCATGCCTTGCATGAGCTCCTCACAGGAGGTGTTCGATGTCGAGGCATAGTCCATTTGTGCGGCCACGCCACAGGCTTTCATCAGTGTGGCCACAGCATCGGCTTGTGCCTCGTCGTATTCGCCATAGTTGTAGGCAGGCAGCATGTTGTCCCAGTCGAAAGGCGTGTTGCCGAAATCGAATTCCACGGGGAATTGGTGAGTCTCCGTGGTGTAGGAATAGCTGCCTGTGCCGCGCTCCGGATATTTATAGTAGCGCATGATCATTGCGGCGGCCGTTGCAGCACAGCCCGTCACCATCTGTTCACCGTTGAGTTCGGGACAGAATTTGTTGTAGGGTGTGCCTTGGTCGTAGTTGATGTCGCCGAGCAAGGGAGCGACGGTTTCGGGGAACGACGTGTCTTCCTGTTTCAGGCTGAACGTCTGCCGCCCGTCGGGTGCTTCTCCTGTTTGGCGGATATGCCCGGCCTGCGCGGCGTATGCGTCGAGCAAGGCTTTGAGACCGGCGGGCATGTCCTCGGTGCGGAATGCGCCTTCGGTGGAGTAACCGAGAATGTCGGCCATACGGTCGTCCCCGGAGACGATAACGAAAGCTTCCGAGCCTTGGTTATAGGCGTACCATGCCGGTTGTGCCGTGCCGAGGCCGCGTTTCAAGGGGGAGGTCTCGGACGTGGCTGCCAAGGTAAGCGGTGCAGCGGCACGGGTGGCGGTCACACGTTTGGCGGCGAGGAACTCCTCTGCTATTTGCCGTGCCTGCGCTTCTTTGCGGGGCTCGGCTGAGGCTTGTGTACCGATAAGGGCGGCCGCAAGCCAAAGGAGGTAACGATGTTTCATTGTATATAAATTGTTATGGTTTGTGATTTATCTGACAGTATTCGCCGTGTAGTCGCGGACGATGTAGATGCCGCTGTCGTCACCGGTTTTGAATGCACTCAGCCAGAGTTGGGTGTGTTCGTCCTGTAATTTGCAGTAGAGGCGGAGGGTACCTGCTTGGAGTTTTTGTCCCATCTCGTTCCTCCAATTCTCATCGTTCCAGTCTTCTTCGGCTATCGGGGTATGGAGGCCGGGAGTCGATGCGTCGTCATAATACTCGGTCTCTACTTCCATATTGAATCTTCTTTGGGCATAGGTGCGCACGACGTAGAATTTTCTGGCGTAGGTACTTACGTCCGTATTGGTGTAGATTTCATATTCCGTGATTTTCGACAGGATGTTGTCGTTGAATGTGAAGGCGCGGTTGATGGTGGAGAAGGAACTGGAGGACAACTTGTCCGCAAATGTACCCAAATAAGTGCCGGGTTGCGACGTGCTTTCCGTGAGCCGGGGATAGACCTTCAGTGTAGTGGCGAGGTCATCATCCCAAAAACTGCTGAAGATGTCGCAGGAGATGACTGTGTAGTCCAGTGTGCTGCTCATGTCTTTGTAAAAGTTGCCTTCCGCATCAGGGCCGAGGAACAAGTAATGGGCGTTGAACGACAAACTGTATTGTCCCGGTTCTTCGGGCGCGGTGAAGCTGAAATAGGCCGTGCCGTTTTCTTCCTTGTCCGAAAACTCGTTCAGCGCGCCCCATTTGTAAGTCACTTCGCTGATGTTCTGCCCGCCTGTGGGGAGGGCGATGGAGGCCGTCAGGGGTTGTCCCGGGCGCACTTGGTCCTTGTCGGTGTCCAAGCTGATGGTGCCGATTTCCGACGGTGCCACGCCGTGCAGGGTGCCGTCTTCTTCACTGCAGGCACTGAAGGCCAATGCGGCGCAACAGGCCGCCATGCAAACTTTGAAAGTCATTTTCTTCATTTTCTGTTTCTGTTATATGAATAATGTGTATGGCGGCGGATTATTTCCATCCTTCGCGCCGTATTTTTTCGTTCAGTTCCGTCACGATATCCTTGTAGTCGGCACGGCGGCCGCAGGCGCGTATCTCTGTGAGTGGGTATTTGTCCACGATGCGTTCCATCATCTCCTCGCGACTGGGAGGTGCGGCCAGCCGGATATATTCCTCGTAGGTATAAGAGAGGAAAGCCACGGTGGGGCCAATCCCCCGGTTGTCCAACCAATAGCCTCCTTCGAGCGGAGTCGGCAAGGCGGGCTTGCCGCCCCGTTGCAGGTCTACGGGATCGGGGATAGGACACGATACGCGTGCGTTCTTCGTTCATCAGTACGGGCACTAACTTGGAGTAGTCTTTTTTTCATTTTATAGATGTACACCACAGGTGACGACACGCCCGCTTGGCCCGTGGCGGTGACGTTTATGGTGCCTGTCGGCCGGTGAGTGGCGGAGGCCGCGTCAGCCCGTCCCGTCCCGTTCCGGGTTTCCGAGGAGGAATGGCAGGCTGCGAGCAAGGCCGTTCCGGCCATCAAGGCGCAGATGCCGCTATGTCTTTTGGGAAATTTCTGTTTCATCAGGTGTTTTGGGATTGAAAGTAGAATAATCATGCTACAAATATAAGGATTTATCCTTGCGAAGTAAAATATAATGAAATAAAAAGCAGGGAAAGAAAACAATAAACTGCTGATTACTGACATTTTGTCGTTTTCTGCGCCAATAATGTCAGTTGAAAAAAGAGTGGGTGCTAAAAAGGATTGCACAATTTTAAAATCAGTCCGTACGGGCTTAAAAAGGTTTTCAAAAGTTTAATCCCAGACGGTCCGATGAAGGTATGGAGTTTCCGGGTATGGGGTTTGTATTTTACTCAGGCGGACGGGGTAACCGACAGGAAGGCCGTCCGGAAAGAAAAAATGAATGTATAACTTAAAAGATAGGAGATGAAGATTATGTCACCGATTAGAAAGTACAATGGTCAGAATTGGTTACCGAGTTTGTTTAATGACTTTTTCGACAATGAATGGATGGGCAAGGTGAACGCCACGGCACCGGCTATCAACGTGATAGAAAGTGATGCAGACTATAAAGTGGAAGTAGCCGCCCCGGGTATGACGAAAGAAGATTTTACCATTCATTTGGGCGAAGACGGAGAACTGGTTATCTCGATGGAGAAAAAGAACGAGGTGAAAGAGGAAGACAAGAAGAACAAACGCTATTTGCGTCGTGAGTTTTCTTACGCCAAGTTCCAACAGGCTCTGGTTTTGCCGGATGACGTGGAGAAAGACAAGATCAGTGCAAACGTGAGTGACGGAGTATTGAACATTACGCTTCCGAAACGCACTCCGGAAGAAAAAGCAAAAGTGAACCGTGTGATTGAAATACAGTAAGCAGTTCTTTTCGCGTCCGTAAGCGTTTGATGATATGGAGGTTTGTCCTTGGTAAGACAAGGGCAACCTTTTTTTTGTGTTTCCGGGACAGGCAAATGGCGCTCCACGTCTATGTTTGTCAAACTTCTGGAAGGCGGACACGTATGGGCGGAAGGGGCGATTTCGTTCGGCTGAGAACGGAAAATCGTTTGGCTGAGAATGAAAAATCGTTTGCCGCAGATTGAGAAATCAATCTCAGCAGATTGATTTTGTGTTTGCAAGGCGTTGATTCATAGCGTGGTGCAGTTTTTTGCAGGAAAATGCGGATTGTCAGATAAAAAGATTCATTTTTATTATCACGGATTTCGCCTTAACTTTGCGGCATAATCATTCATGATTTGTCCATGAGAAAATTACATCCTTTCATGTTGGCCGGTACGGGGAGCGACGTGGGCAAGAGCGTACTGGCAGCGGCTTTGTGCCGCATTCTCCGGCAAGACGGTTACCGTCCGGCCCCGTTCAAGGCGCAGAACATGTCGCTCAATTCGTACGCCACTCCCGAAGGGTTTGAGATAGGGCGGGCGCAGGCCGTGCAGGCCGAAGCGGCCGGCATACCGTGCCATACGGACATGAATCCCGTGCTGCTCAAACCGAATTCCGACCATACGTCGCAAGTGGTGCTCAACGGGCGGCCCGTGGGCAACAGTTCGGCTTACGACTACTTCCGCCGGGGCGGACGCGAGGAGCTGCGGGCGGCGGTGTGTGCGGCGTTCGACCGGCTCGCCGTCCGTTACAACCCCATCGTGATGGAGGGGCCGGCAGCATCGCCGAAATCAACCTGAGGGACCGCGACATCGTGAATATGCCATGGCCCGCCATGCCGGGGCCGACGTGTTTTTGGTGGCGGACATCGACCGGGGCGGGGTTTTCGCTTCGGCTTACGGTTCCATCATGTTGCAGATGCCTGAAGACCGTCGACGGATAAAAGGCATCATCGTCAACAAATTCAGGGGCGACCGCCGATTGTTCGACGATGGCGTGCGGATGATGGAGGAAGTGTGCAGCGTGCCGGTACTCGGGGTGATACCTTATTTCCACGACATACAGATTGAGGAGGAGGATTCCGTGGAACTGGAGCAGAAGAACGACCGTGCTGCAGCGGGACGGGTGAACGTGGCCGTGGTGAAGTTGCTCCACCTGTCGAACTTCACGGATTTCGACCGCTTGGACCGCGACGACAGGGTGCACCTGTATTACACCGACCGGGCGGATGAGTTGCAGAAAGCGGACGTCATCGTGTTGCCCGGCAGCAAGAGCACGTTGGACGACCTGCGCGAACTGAAACGCAACGGCTTGGCCGAGGCTGTGGTACAAGCCGCCCGGAGCGGCAAGACCGTCATGGGGATTTGCGGAGGCTATCAGATGATGGGCACGGAGGTAGCCGACCCGACGGGGTGGAAGGCACACCGGCACGCTTGTCTGGTCTGGGGCTATTGCCCGTGCATACGGTCATCGGCCGGGAGAAAGTGACCCGTCAGGTGGAGTTCCGTTTTCGCGGTTCCGGAGCGCTGTGCCGGGGCTATGAAATCCACATGGGCAGGACGGTGGCCGACGAGGCAGGGCAAGCCTTCGTCCCCTTGAACCGGTTGGCGGACGGGACAGCCGACGGGTGTTACGTCCACGACCGTTGCATGGGGACTTACATCCATGGTATTCTGGACAACCCTTCTGTCTTGGATTTCCTTTTGGCTCCCTATACGGAGGGGGCGGCTTGCGGAACCACGGAGGACTATGCAGACTACAAAGAAAGGCAATACGACCTTTTGGCTGCCCATGTGCGGCGGCATCTGGATATGGAGAGGTTCTATCGTATCTTGTCGTCAGAGGAGGTAGAGTAAGACGCCCGTCAGGATCATCAGGATTTCCGCACGCCGGTTGACGGCCACGGCCTGTTGCATGTCGATCGTGGTGAGCGGGCTCAGGCGGTTTCCGATGTACGGTTTGAAACAATACTCGCCGAAGTAGTGGTGCGGCCCGCCGAAGCGGCAGTCCAGTATGCCGGCCAGTGCCGCCTCGGGGTAGCCGGAGTTGGGACTGGCGTGCATCCGTCCGTAGCGGCGGATGAAGCGCAGTTCTTCTTTCAGGTTGCGGGCGCTTTTGCCTTGCCGGAAGGGGATGCACGCGGCCAACGCCATCAACAGGGCAGTGAGACGGGCGGGGAGGTAGTTGGCGGCATCGTCTATCCGGGCGGCTGCGCGGCCGAAGTCCTTGAACCGTTCGGTGCGGTAGCCGAGCATGGAATCCATGGTGTTGATCATTTTATAAGTCAGCATCCCCGGAATACCCAACACGTAGAGCCAGAATAACGGGGCAATGACACCGTCACTCAGGTTTTCCGCCAAAGTTTCCAGAGCGGCGGTGCGTATTTCCTGGTCGCTGAGGCGGCTTGTATCCCGTCCCACGATGCGGCTTACTTGCCGCCTTCCTTCTTCCAAAGAACGGTCGGCGGCGCAGAATACCATGCGCACTTCCCGAATGAGCGTCGTGCCAGCCAGACAGTAAAAGATAAGTATGCCCGTCGCGAGATAATACAAGTAAGTTCCCCCGGCCTCCCATTGCAGGCAAGCTGTCCATAAGGCGGCCAAGGCGAGATGGGCGGATAGGAAGAGGGTGCAGAGCGTGGCGACGGTCCAGAAAGTCCCTTTGGCACGCCGGTGGTCTCCGTGGTTGGCTTTCCGTTCAAAAAAACTGATCCAGCGGCCGAAAGCCACTATGGGGTGCGGCAGCCGGGTGGGGTCTCCGGCGCAGAGGTCCAACCCCCATCCGATAAGTAAAGGAATAATGCTGTGCATGGGCGTGGTTATATGGAAAACATCCACTCTCCGATGGCGGCCAACAGGCGGTCGTCTTCTTCGGGAGATTGTACGGCTATGCGGAAGTACCGTTCGTCTAATCCTTCAAAATTGCCGGCATCGCGGATGAGCATGCCGTGCGTTTCGGCCAAGTAGTCTTTCAGTGCCGAGGCCTTTCCCATCCGCAGCCGGGCCAACAGGAAGTGGGTTTCTCCCGGCCAAACTTCGGCTATGCGCAGGGCTTCCAACTGTCCGGCCACGCGCGCCCGCTCTTCCAACAGGGCTTGCAAGTCGATGCGGAAGTCTTTTTCGTGCTCCGTCAGGAAGAGGGCGGCTTCCAATGCCAACGTGTTGACCGACCACGGCATTTTGTTCTGCCGGATACGTGCCGTCCATTCCTGCCGGGCGGTCAGGTAGCCGACGCGCAATCCCGGGATGCCGAAACGTTTCGTCAGGGAATGGAGCAATATGACGTTGGACAGTGCGCCGGCTTCATGCGGAGAGAACAACATGCGTGTGGTGAAATCCTCATAACTTTGGTCGATGACGAACAGGACGTCCGGATGCCGTGCGGCCAGCCGTTTCATCTCATCGTGGGGAAGGACGGCTCCGGTTGGGTTGTTCGGATTGCAGATCCACACGATGTCCGCATCCTCCGGCAGATGGTCGGTGGTATAGATGGACCGTACCTGATGGCCGTGCAGGCGGCAGGCATCCGCGTATTCCGAAAACGTGGGGGACAGGATGCAGGAACGTCTTCCGGAAAAGTTTGCGCAATCAGATAGATGGCTTCCGTGGCTCCGCTCGTCAGGCAGACCGATTCCGCGCTTATCCCCATCGCCTGAGCCAGTTGGCTTTCTACGGCATGCGGTGACGGTTCGGGATAGGAACGTACTTGTTCCCAACAGTTTTCCAGATGCCGGAATAAGGGAGCAAGCGACGTATGGTGATATACATTGCTGCTGAAGTTCAGGGTTATCTTGCGGTCGTACCGGTATGAGTCGTCTCCGTGTCCGTTGAGCATGGTGATATAGGGTTGGTTTGATGCCGCAAAGTTATAAAAAAAGGTACTGATTTACTTTTATAAAAAACGAAACACGCCGTTTGTGGCGTGTTTCCGTTGATATTCTTCTCGTAAGATGTCTGTTTAGAAATTGAAACCTAAGCGAGCGGAGAAGATACCGCATTTTGTCTTTTCTGCAATTTCGTTGAAATCGAGAGCATATCCGATTCCTACATTAAACTTGTTGATGTCGAGAGTGGCACCGATTTGCCAACCGAACTGTACGCGGTTCCATGTACCGTCCTCGCCTACGTCGTCTTTATCGAAGTTATTGTAATCTTCGTCCCATTCGTAATCGCTGGCATCTACATATTGAGAAAATTCCGACGGGATGCTGACTTCCATTTTGTCATTTGATTTAGACATCAGGTTTACTCTCAAATAAAAACCGGTGTAGGGTTTCAATGCCAATTTATCGTTGATATTGATTTTGTAAACAACGTTGAGAGGGATAGTTAAACCTAACGTTGTGGTAGACCATTTGTTTTCGGCGCTGATGGTATAACCGTAAATCGTTTCGCTGTCACTTTCGCTGTCGCTGTAACGTGCGAAGTTGATGCCGGCACCGGTTTCGAAGAACAACGGCAGTTTCTTTGCGATACTGAAAGACTGTACATACCCCAATGAAAAACCGTTCATGTCTTGCGATGGAGCGTCGTCAATGTCGATGTTAACGAACGTACGGTCGTAAGAGAAACGTAAGCCTTTCCAGGGGGTGTTGTCCGAGGATGATGACGATGAACCGCCACCGTTCATGAACTGTGCGAAAGACATTGTAGAGCAACCTAACAACATCGCGGTCAATAAACACTTAAACTTTTTCATAATCTCTAAATTTTGAAATGAATAAATCTATGATTTAACACTAATAATTGAACGTCATACGCCAAATGTTGGCTTTGGCCTCTTTGTTGCCGCGCTGGGATACGAAGTAGATGTAGCGTCCGTCTTTGCTCCACACGGGGCTGAGGTCGTCTGCGGCATGGTAGGTGAGTTGGGCGAATCCGGTTCCGTCTAAGCGCGATACGAACAAGTCGGTATTGTAATAAGAAAAAGAGCCGGTTTCTATTTTACTGCTTCCCACGAACAACAACCATTGTCCGTCCGGTGAGATGGAAGGAGAGGTGAAGTCGCGATCGGGTTGCGAGACGATACACTCTTCCACGCCCGTTTCGTAGTTGACCTTCCATATCTCGCTGTGTCCCGCAGCATTGGGGCGCACGCAGATGAATGCCGGTTCGCCTTTGACGGGGTAAGGGTTCAGTCCTTGGGAGTAGTTGGCTAAAAAGTTGTTCTGCATGTCGTGGCTCCAAATGCTGATGCTTTTGTTTTCCTGTCGGGCAAAGAATATCAATTTCATGTCTGCCGAATAAATCGGAGAATAGTCCATGTTGCCGGACGTGATTTGCCTGCATACGAAACCCTTGTCGGCAGACGTTTGGAATATCTGGTTGGTTTTCCCGCGAGCCTCGGAGAACACGATTTGCTTACCGTCGGGTGAATAAGAAAAGTCCAATACAGCAGTACGGTTGGTCTTCTGGATGGAAGAGCCTTGTTTACTCAAATCTTTAATGAAGATATTGGTCGTGTTGTTGCGGAAAGACAGATAGGCAATTTGGCTTCCGTCTGTGGAAATATCCAAGATGCGGTTGGAGAACCAACCGATGCCTCGGTTGCTTCGTTTGACTTCCGGCATACACACGTAATCCGTGGTTTGGGAGATTTGGGTGAAGTCGGTTCCCGATTCTTCCGGAACGGACACTACCGAGTAGTCTACGCTTTGAGCCATAGTCGATTCACAAGCTAAAGCGAGTAGAAAAACCATACTATAAGGTTGTATTCCGAATCTCATATCTGTGTTTTTTCTTTAGTTTAAAAGCATTGAACCTTATTATCAGGTCCTGTTTCTTCTTCTCAAAAATGTATATCTCTTCATAAGAGAGCAACTCCGGAACGTTTTATCTTCTTTTACAGCATGATATATTCCTCTGAAAAAAGGTATTTCTTAACTTTCTCAACATTTTACGCACATAATTTGTATTTTATTGAAGTATAATTTTGTATTATACAATCTTTTGAATATTTTTGCATTAAATAGTTGCTCTCTTATGAAGAGATAAACCGTGTTCCTGTGTAGTCTTTCTTTTCAATCATTGTTATTTTTTGGTCATTAGGGATTTATTTGTTTCCTTTTTGTAGGATTGAGCAGTTTTTTTCTCTGAAATCTGTTCGGGATAGATTTTATTTTACTATATTTGTATAAGGTACAGCGAATGTACCGATATTGTTCAATTTAAAAACTTAAATTATGAAAAAAATCTTTTTAATGTTGGTAGCGGCTCTCGTGGTGGGAACGGCTACAGTGAATGCACAGATTTGGGGTGGTCAGTTGATACTCCGTGGTGGTTTTGCCGCTAACAATTTCAAGGGTGACAATACGAGAGGAATCGACATGTTGCCGGGGTATAATTTCAGCCTTGATTTTAATAAGAACTTCTATAAAGGAGCATATTGGAATACAGGCGTAATGTTTGGAACACGCGGGTTCGACGTAAACCATAGCGATGCCAAATTCCGTGCCCACAACTTCAATATTCCTCTTACGGTGGGTTATAAGTATAATCTGACGGATAACCTTGCGGTGGACGGCCGTTTCGGAGCTTTCTTCGGCGTGGATATGGCTGGAAAGATAGATGATGGGAACGGCGATGACGTGAAGATTGGAGATATTGAGGATTACAAGCGTTGCGACGGAGGTCTTATTATAGGAATGGGCGTGTGGTACAAACGAATTAATATAGACTACACCTTTAAGCGTGGGTTTGGAGAAGTATGGGAAGACGGTCCTGCAGGAGCCGTAAACCACATGATTCGTCTGGGTTACGCATTCTGATTTAGAATTAAAGAATATAGATGTTTTTGTTCTTTCTGCGGCTTGCGCTTGTGCGCAGGCCGCTTTTTTGTACCTTTGCGGAAAGTTTGGTTTAATGGAGGAGAGCGAAAGGATGACGAAAATTACTACGATCGTTTTTGATTTGGACGGTACGTTGCTTAATACGTTGGATGATTTGGCAGACAGTACGAATTATGCCCTGGCACAGTTCGGATTTCCTACGCGCAGTGTGGAGGAGGTGCGTCGTTTCGTGGGTAACGGAGTGCGCAAATTGATGGAACGCGCCGTACCTGCCGGTACGGATAGTGAAAGGTTTGAGGCTGTGTTCGACTGTTTTAAACGCTATTATGTGGAACATTGCATGGTGAAGACTGATTTATATCCGGGTGTTGCAGATTTGTTGCATGAACTGAAAACAGCCGGTTATAAGATTGCCATTGTGTCGAATAAACTGCAAGGCGGGGTGGATGAACTTTATCGTCATTATTTTCAGGATACGGTACAAGTGGCTGTAGGAGAACGTGCCGGTGTACGTCGCAAACCGGCTCCCGACATGGTGGAAATCGCATTGCAGGAACTGGGGGTGGAAAAGGACGAAGCCGTTTACGTAGGAGACTCGGATGTAGATGTGGCTACGGCTGCCCATGCGGGGCTTCCGTGTATTTCTGTATTATGGGGTTTCCGCGACCGGGATTTCTTGGAACGAAACGGGGCCGTCCGTTTTGCGGACAGCCCTGCTGATATACTTGGTCTGTTGGAATCCATTTCCCGACTGTGAATCCTCCGGAAGTTGCCAAAGGAAACGGTATTCGTGGCAATATACCCTTCTGGTCTTTTGTTCTTCTGTCTGAAAGATGCCTCCTGAGGTAGTATGTCTTTCTGCTCTTTTGGCTAAAACGTAACTCCTCGGTAATATGTTTCCCTGTCTGAGCTCCCGGGTCAGTCCTCGAGCGAGTAGTCGATCGTTGTTACGACACGTACCTGTTTGATATAAGGTGTGTTCGGATCTCGGTTCTCGATGGAGAACTGTCCTTGGTAGGCGCGTTGTATGCTTCCCAAACTGCTTTCCGAGTCTTTGGCAAACTTTTCGGCAGCCGTACGTGCATTTTTGGTGGCCTCCTCTATCATCTTCGGTTTGATATCGTTGAGGCTCGTGTAATCGTATGTCACGTTGTAGCGGTAATCCCCGGAAACGATGGCTACTCCTTGTTTGAGCAGTTCGCTTTGTTCGTTGATGAGACCTCTCACCAAATCTACCTGTTTAGAGGTGACCGTGACGACCGTGGTTACATTGTAGCGGTAGGGTTGTACGGTCGTATTATAGCGTTCGGCTTTGGTGTCGATGATTTCTGGGGCGTTTACGTTGATTTCATTCTCCTTGACCCCTTTGCTTTTCAGGAATGCGATGATTTTTGCATTGGATTCCTCTATCTCATTATAAAGGGATACCATATCGTTTCCCAAGACTTTATAAGTCAGCGGCCACGTAACCTTATCGGCTTTTACTTCCATTTCGGCCAGTCCTTTGACGGTTACTACACGGCTGCGGGATGAAAACTCACTGAGGCCATTGCGTACAAATACGCCGGCCAATGACAGTCCTACGGCCAAGATAATGGCCTCTATTCTCCAATTCTTCATACGTTAAAGTTTTAATGAATACAATCGTAAGAAGCAAATATAGCTGATATGTGATGAATATGGCAAGAAGAAGTATGAAAAATCCTAAATACGCCCGAAACTTTATTTTCTTTCACTTTTGTTTGTGAGAAGATACGTTTATCCGTCAACTGTCTTTTTATGGTATGAAATATCCCATCTGTATTCCGACCTTGTTAGAAAGCCGGATACAGATGGGATTATGGTGCATTGCGGAAGGTGTTTAATAGAGGTCTTCACCGAGTCCTCCGGCTCCACAGATATCTATCGGAACCAGTTCCATATAATCGAGGACGAAGTTTCCGCTTTCGCTGCTTGAAAGCACGGAACGCAAACGTATGGTATGGTGGGTGTTTGCTTTTACTTCCACGTTACAGATTTTACGACGCATCAAATCGTTCTGGTTATAATGAGTTACACAGACACTTGCACTGTATCTTGGTGCGTCAGTTCCGTCGTTATTGTAAAACGCCCCCTTGGGGCCGCTGTAGTATCCGTTATTCTTCATGACACGTGCGTTTTCTTCCAATTCCTCAGAAGTATAGATACCGCTGGAGTTTTCTTCTTTGTTTCTCCAGCCTTTGAAGCCGTTGTAAAGACCGCCGACTCTTGCGTCGCTGGGGCCGTATCGCATATCTATAGGAATACCTTGAGGTACGCCGTCCACATAAACCTGTCCGATTCCGCGGTCGGCCAAGGCACAATAACCTAAACGCAGCTCGTATGTACCGGGAGGTACGTTCGGCAGGCGGAAGGTCACGTCGTAACTCGTACCTAAAACACCTAATACGTCTCCATGTAAACTCGACCAATATACGATGGGGCGCTGTATGAAGAATGTGGTGTTTTCGCTGAATGTGGCATTCTTTAAGTAACCGGGTGGGAGATAATAATTGTAACCTCCGGCTTCGGTTCCGTCTTCGCTGTTATCTCCGGCATTGTATGCTTGCGTAGGATTACCGCACAGACGGATGTTGTTGTTGGTCAGTTCCGGCCACAACGTCATAAAGTCGATTCGCATACGGGTGTTCATGACCTTGGTACGCATGGTCTGGTCGTAGGCCAACACATCGTCTACGTAGAAATAAGCTACATTCAACGAGAAGTTGTCGGCGTTTTCAGGAGTCGTCAGATGAGCACCGCGGATACGTTCATCGTTGTTGTATACGCTGGCATGACTATGATTGATATAGTAATCACGTTCGTATTCTACCGCAGGGTCGATTGTACGGTAAACCCGTTCCAATTTCATTGTAGAGAAGTCCAGCATGGTTCCGACCCATTCCGTCGGGTTGAGATAAGCCGTATTGACTCCCCAGCAGTTTACCAACTTGGCCGTACTGGTGAACAATCGGTCGAGGATATGGTAAGACAGGAACATGTGCAAGGGGTTATATTGGCTCTTCAAAGAAGACTTGTTCCAATAAAGTTCTTTGTATGTCTTTCCTTCTTTAGGATCCACTTTGTCCAGTCCGAAGATGCTGGCGGAAGTATTGTCGCTATATTTTTCTACAGCCAAGTCATACAAGGCGTCGATCTTTTCATCCATGGTCATGCTCTCGTTGAAACGGTCGCTGTATTTCTCGTAAAGTACTTTGTCGGGTACGATGAGAAGCGTGAAACCGCTATACCGATGGTCGGGACGTTTGCCACATAATTTTCGTTTCCGATACGCATGCTTGGCGTGAAGGCGGCATAATTGTTTTTCCACTCTTCGTAGTCGTCATCGCGGTAACGCGACAAGGAATCAAGCAGGGCCGTTCTCTTGAGGGCTTCATAGAAGATGGTGAAATCTTCGTGGTTCTCATCCAAAAGGCTGGCTCCCAGACTGGTGTTGGGTACTAAAACCTTGTCTACAGGATGTACTACTCCGTTTTCCACAGAGTCGTTTTTCAATTCGTTGATGATGGCTGCACGCCGGTTGATGACGGTCAATACCATTTGGTTGGCATCTACAGTGTCTCCGTTTGTCACCATAATCAAGGGTAAATCCAATTGGTTGCTTTCCTGATGTGTCTCAGAGAGATTGTAGGTGTACAACGTTCGTTCTATAAGACAGGCTTTTACCAGCGTGTCGCAAAAAGAGGCCGGAATGTCTTCGACAGAGGCGTATCCTCTTTCTTTTAGGAAAGCTTCCACTCCGGAGTTTACGGGTGGGAATAGTGTACGTGCTCCCCGGCTGGCCAGCAAATCCATTCTTCCGGCTCGCTCTTACGATGCGTTTGAACTGGCTGAAATCTTCACAGGTTCGCCAAAAATCACTCATCATTTCACCGGTGAAAGTGTAGTAACTATCCGCCGCCAAGTCATCGTTACAACTGGTAAACACATTCATCTGTGTTACTAACAGCAAGACGGCACAAATACTTTTGAATACTTTGAATAAATACTTCATGGTCTTCTAGTAGGTTTTTTATTTGTGGAATAAGTTTGCTTCATTTTTTAGGTTAATATCAGCAAAGTTATAGTTTTTTTCGTTTCGTCGTATGACAAATCGAGAATATTTCATTAGGTTAGGATAAAAAAGAGCAAAAAGCTCCGAAGACGTTCTACTTTAGTGCAAGCAGAATCTTCTTCGGAGATAGCTTTAGCCTAGGTTAGAAGGAGATACTTTGCGCTTTTCCGTTATAGCGTATGTCACGATCGACATCCTTGGCCGCTTTATCGCCCGACGGGCTCTGGCGGTCTACTACAAGGATACGGAAGTTGCGCTTCTTCAGCATGCCTTTGTATTCACCCTTACGGTCGTCGATGGTCAGCGTACGGGTGGCGTCGTTCCAACGGAAGCGGATTTGGCTGAATGCTCCGTTTTCATAATTATAGTTGTCGCCTTCGTCTTCATAAAGTGTGAACTCTCCGTCGGCTCCCGGGTAGATACGGATTTCCAGATTGTCCCACTTCTTTTCGGTTGCATATTGTACGGCCGGACCGAAGGGCAGGATGGAACCGGCTTTCACGTACACCGGCATGATGTCGATGGGGCAGGGCATATTCACTGTCTGTCCGCCTGCATGTTGTTCGTTGGTCCAGAAGTTATACCATTTGGCTCCTTGCGGCAAGTAAACCTTTACGTTTTTCACGGCTTTGGCTACATTGGGTACGGAAGTGAATCCTTTTCTGGCTTTCGTGTCGTAGTAAGTGTAGAGCGAATCGGTGACAGGCATGACGAGCAGGTTGCGTCCGAACATGTATTCGTTGTCTACGCGGATGGCCTTCTTGTCACGAGGGAAGTCCATGACGAACGGACGCATGATGCTGCCGCTGGCTTGGGTGGCTTCGCCACAGAGACTATATATATAAGGTAAAAGACGATAGCGTAATTCAATGAATTTTTTCTGTACGTCGTAGGCCCAGTAGCCTTCTTCTCCGAACTTATAAATCTCGCTTTCCATGGGAGAGGAACAGTGGTTGCGCATGATAGGCATGAAGCAGCCCCATTGCATCCAACGCACTTGCAGTTCCTGCATGGCAACGTCTTTCCAATTGTTACCGTATTCCCAGCCGAAGAAACCACCGATATCGGTATTCCAATAAGGTATGCCGCAGAGGGAGTAGTTCAGTCCGCCTGCGATTTGTTTGCGCATTACATTCCATTGGGACACAACATCGCCACTCCAGCAGAAAGAACCATAGCGTTGTTGTCCGAGGTAGGAGGAGCGAGTCATGAGAAACAATCGTTTGCTATCCGATACGGCACGTTGGTGTTCATATACGCCTTGGTTGCTTAAGAGGGGGAAAGCATTGTGTACACTACGGAAAGTGCCGTCTGCTGTGGGAAGACTGAATTCTTTCTCGCCCATGTCGAAGCGGTCTGGTTCTGTAGAATCGGTCCACCATGCATCTATGCCCAAATCATAGAGGTTTTTCAAATAACGCCAATAGAGGTCGCGTGCCTTAGGATTGAATGGGTCGTAAGGATGTACACCGGCATTGCGCGGCCAAGTCTCGAATTTCAGTAGTGCATTCATGGCGTCCAATTCCTTGTATTGCTCTGTCCAAGGTCCGAAGCTGGCCCAGACGGAAATCATCAGGTGGGCATTGTTTTTGTGCACGTAGTCCACCATCTCTTTCGGGCTCTTGATACGCGGTTCTGGATACTGGGCATTCGGGTTTTCGCCATTGGGTAAGTATTTCATCCATTCCGGGTCGCCCATTTTGTTGATATAGCGAGGATTCATGAACTTCATCGCATTCCAGTTGGAGTCGCAGCCCCAGTATTGCCAGTCTTGTACGATACCATCCAACGGGACACCGAGTTCACGGTATTTGTCCAGTACTTCGCACAGTTCGTCACTGCTTTTATAGCGTTCGCGGCATTGCCAGAAGCCCATTGTCCATAACGGAAACATGGTAGCCTGTCCGGACAAGTCACGGATACAAGCGATAACGCCGTCTTGCGTACCGTCCTTATACATAAAATAATAGTCGCTCATCAAGCCAGCTTCGCTGTTAAAGCTGGTTTCTTGAGGCGTGTCGGAGAAGATGGTGGGCGACGGGTTGTCCCAATAGATGCCGTAGCCTTTTTCCGATGTGATATAAGGAAT
>ENA-OQDM01000540-OQDM01000540.1-human-gut-metagenome-genome-assembly--contig:-NODE-540-length-21215-cov-1.726527_pt1 | contig 21215 bp, 19 predicted proteins | sample MGYA00242772_ERZ504605 | MGnify/ENA primary metagenome ERZ504605 (study PRJEB26092, sample SAMD00036348) | human gut metagenome | host: Homo sapiens | study: EMG produced TPA metagenomics assembly of... | reverse complement strand
AGAGGGGCATCTGCCCTCTCTCAATCTAAAAAATAGTTGCAAAATAAAAAACGGATTGTTTATAATAACATCCATCGGGGTATGGCGTAGCTTGGTAGCGCGCACGGCTGGGGGCCGTGAGGTCGCAGGTTCAAATCCTGTTGCCCCGATTGAACCAGAAAGACTGAGACAAAAATTCACTCTTGACAAGGAGCAGTGGACATGTTAGTCTTTAGTCATCGACAAAATATGCAAAATGCTTTGATGAGGAATAGTACATGAGGACCGGAGCACAGAGAGCTGTCGGGTGGTGTGAGACAGTAGAAAGAAGTCATGGAACTCGCCTTGGAGCATCTGTCCGAACTCCCGAATATCTGGAAAGTAGGCGCAGACGGTATCCACCGTTATATGGAGAGGATATAAGAATTATACAAAATATTCCGTATCCCATGAGTGTATGAACCGTTCATAAATAAGAGTGGTACCGCGAAGACAGATGTCTTTCGTCTCTTACAGTAGTCTGTAGAGATGAGAGATTTTTTTTTTGTTCAGAAACAGAAAACATACAGAGAATTTATATGTTAGAGAGACAGGAGGAAAAAACATGAAAAACGTAACAAAATACCAGAGACAGTATTATATGCCGCCAATGAAATGTATGAAATGGGCAGAGAAGGAATATGTGGACAAAGCTCCGATCTGGTGCAGCGTAGACCTTCGTGACGGAAACCAGGCACTGGTCATTCCGATGAGTCTGGAACAGAAAATCGAGTTTTTCAAACTTCTTGTAAAAATCGGTTTTAAAGAAATTGAGGTAGGTTTTCCGGCAGCTTCTGAAACAGAGTATACATTTGTACGTACACTGATCGAGCAGAATCTTATTCCGGATGATGTAACGATTCAGGTTCTGACACAGGCAAGAGAACACATTATCCGTAAGACTTTTGAGGCGGTCAAAGGTGCGCCGAAGGCAATCGTGCATGTCTATAATTCAACATCTGTAGCACAGCGTGAGCAGGTATTCAAAAAATCAAAAGAAGAGATCCTGAAAATTGCTGTCGATGGTGCCAAGCTTCTGAAAGAACTGGCTGATGAAACAGAGGGAAATTTCCAGTTTGAATACAGCCCGGAAAGTTTTACCGGAACAGAACCTGAATATGCACTGGAAGTATGTAATGCAGTTCTTGATGTATGGCAGCCAACACCGGAGAATAAGGCAATCATTAATCTGCCTGTAACTGTAGAACTGTCTATGCCACATGTGTATGCGAGTCAGATTGAATACATGAGTGAGAATATGAAATATCGTGAAAATGTAATTCTTTCTCAGCATCCACATAATGACCGTGGATGTGGCGTTGCAGATTCTGAACTTGGTCTGCTTGCTGGTGCAGACAGAGTAGAAGGTACGCTGTTTGGAAACGGAGAGCGTACAGGAAATGTGGATGTAGTGACACTTGCCATGAATATGTTTGCACAGGGAGTTGATCCGGAACTGGATTTCTCTGATATGCCACATATCTGTGAAGTATACGAAGCATGTACCGGAATGAAAGTGGATGAAAGAAGTCCATACAGTGGAGCATTGGTATTTGCGGCATTCTCAGGATCTCATCAGGATGCAATTGCAAAAGGAATGCACTGGAGAGATGAAAAAGATCCGAATCGCTGGACGGTACCATATCTGCCGATCGATCCGACTGATGTTGGAAGAAATTACGATGCAGATGTTATTCGTATCAACAGTCAGTCGGGTAAAGGTGGAGTTGGCTATATCCTGGAAACAAAATACGGCCTGAACCTGCCGCCTAAGATGCGTGAAGCTATGGGGTATGCAGCAAAAGCTGTTTCCGATCACTGTCATAAAGAACTCCATCCAGATGAAATCTTTAATCTGTTTAAATCTACATTTGAGAATGTTGTAGAACCATATAGTATCAATGAAGTGCATTTCCAGCAGAAAGATGGAGGCATTACGACACAGGTAATATCTACCTTTAACGGAAAGACTATTACTACAGAGGCAACCGGAAACGGACGCTGGATGCAGTCAGCAATGCACTGAAGAAAGCATACGAAATGAAATTTACACTGGTAACCTATCAGGAGCATGCACTCGAAAAGAGCAGTAGTTCCAAGGCAATCGCATATGTAGGTATCCAGAAACCGGACGGAACACTTTCCTGGGGTGCTGGCGTTGATCCGGATATCATTCGTGCATCCATTGATGCGTTGGTAACTGCAATCAACAACCGATAATCATAATCAGAACAGCCCTTTCCTTTTCAACAGTTAGTTGTAAAAACTGTTGACAGGGACAGGGCTTTTTTATGCATGTTTCACAGAATAAATTGTTTCTATGGAAAAATGAAAAAATTTCTGCTAAAATTAGATAACGTATGCCTATACATATTGAAGTTTGGATGAGAAGAAAGGAATCGGTACACAGATGCTAAAGATTAAGAGCTATGTGAAAGTAAAAAGCATTGCAGAAGCGTATGAACTGAATCAGAAAAAAACAGCACTGGTTCTTGGCGGTATGGTCTGGCTGAAGATGGGAAATCGTAATATTTCTACAGCAATCGATCTTTCCGGCCTGGGGTTGGATACAGTGCAGGAAACAGATGATGAGTTTGTGATCGGCTGCATGACACCGTTGAGAGAACTTGAAATAAATAAGAGACTGAATGAGTATACACATGGAGCAGTCAGAGAAAGTCTGCGTCATATAGTTGGCGTACAGTTTCGAAACTGTGCAACAATTGGAGGAAGTATCTGGGGACGGTATGGATTCTCAGATGTACTGACAATGTTTCTGGCAATGGATACATGGGTGGAATTGTATGATGCAGGAAGAATTCCACTGACAGAATTTGTAAACCGCAAAAAAGATAATGATATTCTTGTGAATATCATTGTACGTAAACAGCCGTTGTTTGTCTGTTATATGAGTCAGCGAAATTCAAAGACGGATTTTCCGGTACTGACTTGTGCGGCGTCTCTGATCGGCGAGGAAGCGAGAACTGTTATTGGTGCGAGACCGGCACGTGCGGTTGTTGTGGAAGATAAGGAAAGTATCCTTAAAAATTTCAAGCATATGACCAACAAACAGCGCGGAGAAGCAATTGAAAAGTTTACTGAATATGCGGCAGAACATGTGACTACAGCAGGTAATATGCGGGCTTCCGCAGAATACAGGACTCTTCTGGTAAAGATATTGATAAGAAGAACCTGGGAAGCAGTAGGAGGAATGAAGAATGAATATTAGTTTCTGGCTGAACGGAGTTTACCGACAGGAAGAAATCGAGCCTGGAATGTTGCTGATTGATTTTCTGAGAGAAAAAGGATGTTACAGCGTCAAAAGAGGTTGCGAAACTGCAAACTGTGGACTTTGTACAGTGTTGGTTGAAGACAGACCGATTCTTTCATGTTCCACATTGGCTGCTCGTATTGATGGAAAAAAAGTAGTGACGATGGAAGGAATGCAGAGAGAAGCACAGGAATTCGGGAGCTTTCTTGCAAATGAGGGTGCAGAACAGTGTGGCTTCTGTAATCCTGGATTTATTATGAATGTATTTGCCATGCTTCATGAGATCAAAGAGCCGACGGAAGAACAGATTAAGGAATATCTTGCCGGAAATCTGTGCAGATGTTCCGGGTTTGTTTCTCAGACAACAAGTATCCTCAAGTTTTTAAAATATAAAAAAGCACAGGAGGACGCATAAAAATGAAATATGTAAATCAGCCTGTACGTAAAACAGACGCAATGTCGCTGGTGACAGGAAAACCAGTTTATACGGATGATCTGGCACCAAAGGACTGCCTGATCGTTAAGATATTAAGAAGTCCGCATGCAAATGCATGGGTAGAAGAGATCAAGACCGGAAATGCAGAAAAAGTTGCAGGTATCGCATGTGTTCTTACTTATAAAGATGTTCCACAGAAGCGTTTTACTCTGGCAGGACAAACTGCACCGGAAATGAGTCCGGATGATCGTCTGATTCTGGATCGTCACGTTCGATTTATCGGAGATGCGGTTGCAATTGTAGCAGGAGAGACAGAAGATGCAGTAGACAAAGCATTAAAAAGAATTAAGGTACAATATCGAGTGGAAGCACCAGTATTGGATATGCATAAAGCAAAAGATAATCCGATTCTTGTACATCCGGAAGAAGACTGGAAACTAAAGATTCCGCTTGGTGGAGACCATAAGAGAAATCTGTGTGCAACTGCACTGGAAGAGCATGGAGATGTGGACAAGGTGCTCAGCGAATGCAAATACACAGTAGAACATACTTATCATACCAGAGCGAACCAGCAGACTATGATGGAAACCTTCCGTACAGCCTGTTATATGGATCATTTTGGAAGACTGATCGTACTTTCTTCTACGCAGATTCCTTTCCACGTAAGACGAATTGTTGGAAGAGCACTGGATATTCCGGCCTCCAAAGTGCGTGTTATCAAACCACGAATTGGTGGAGGATTTGGAGCAAAACAGACTTCCGTCAGTGAAATTTATCCGGCAATTGTTACATGGAAGACCGGTCGTCCGTCCAAGATGATCTTTTCCAGGTATGAGTCTATGATCTGCTCCTCACCACGCCATGAAATGGAAATTACCGTGCGTGCAGGTGCAGATGAAAATGGTATCATTAGAGCAATTGATGTCTATACGTTGTCTAATACGGGGGCTTATGGTGAACACAGTTCTACTACAGTGGGACTGAGCGGACACAAATCAATTGGCCTTTACAGACACACAGAAGCTTATCGTTTTGCATTTGATGTTGTTTATACGAATGTGCAGGCAGCAGGGGCTTATCGTGGATATGGTGCAACGCAGGGAATTTTTGCTGTTGAATCTGCAGTAAATGAGCTGGCTCACAAAATGGGAATGGATCCGGTAAGAATCAAGGAATTAAACATGCCAGTTGAAGGTGGACCGCTTCCGGGTTATCCGGATGTACCTTATGCACAGAGTTGTACGATGGATAAATGTATGGCCAGAGCAAAAGAAATGATGGACTGGGATTCTAAGTATCCATTCCGTGATATGGGAAATGGTAAAGTCCGTGGAGTCGGAGTGGCAATGGCCATGCAGGGATCTTCTATTGCCGGTGTTGATGTTGGTGGTGCAGATATCAAATTGAACGAGGATGGTTCATATACTCTTGCACTTGGATGTACGGATATGGGAACTGGCTGTGATACAATCATGGCGCAGATCGCGGCTGACTGTCTGGAAACTCCGATGGAAAACATTGTTGTATTCAGTGTAGATACTGATATTTCACCATATGATTCAGGATCTTATGCATCCGCCACTACTTATACGACAGGTATGGCAGTCATGAAAGCCTGCAAAGAGCTTCGAGGTAAAATATGTGAAGTTGGTGCACAGATGTTGGGAACAGATGTAGATAAGGTTGCGTTTGACGGTTCGTATGTATTTGTGGATGAGGATGAGGAAGAAGAGAAAAAAGTTTCTCTGGAACAGGTGGCGTTGAAAGGCACTTTCTTTAATAATATTGAACTGCAGGTGGTCAAACAGCATTCTTCACCGTTGTCACCGCCGCCGTTTATGGTTGGCATGGCAGAAGTTGAGGTGGATACGGAGACAGGTGAGGTAGATGTGCTGGATTACGTGGCAGTTGTTGACTGTGGTACCCCAATCAATCCAAATCTGGCACGTGTACAGACAGAAGGTGGCATTGCGCAGGGAATCGGTATGGCCCTTTTTGAAGACGTACAGTATACCGATAAAGGAAAAATCCGAAATAACTCCTTTATGCAGTATAAGATTCCAACCAGAATGGACATCGGAAAGATTCGGGTGGATTTTGAAAGCAGTTATGAAGAGAGTGGGCCGTTTGGAGCAAAATCTATCGGAGAACTTGTGATCGATACACCATGTCCGGCGCTTGCAGAAGCTATTTATAATGCAACCGGAGTACGGGTTCGAGAACTTCCGATCACACCTGAAAAAATAGCGATGGGAATTTTGAAAAAGAAAGGAACAGACGAAAATTCATGACAAATATGATAATGGGAACCCTGCTGGCGGTGGGATATCTTGTTATGTTCTGGCTGTTTGGAGCACTGGTCCCAGAAAAGTTCCAGTCAGGGAAATTTCCGGTTATGTGTATTAACGGATTTTTGCTTTATTATACGCTGTTTGAGATTGTGGCATTTCCAATGAAATATCTGTGCTGTTCGCTGAAGCAGCTGACGGTAATCTGGGGATGCCTGCTGATCCTTCTCGTTCTCTTTGTAATATGGAAAAGACGGAGAGTTCTGGCAGACAGTGTCAGGACAATACCGGGCAGTATGCAAAAGAATATATCCGTGCTTATTCTGTTGCTGGTAGCAGTAGGACTCGCAGTGTTGCTTGGATTTAATATCAATACACTGTCAACTTATGATTCAAACAATTATATTGGACTGCCGGTGGCATCTGTGTATTCTAATACACTGGACAGAGTGGCACCTTATTCGGGAGTCCTGTTGAAGGCACCGGAGCAGTTCTATATTATGAATACAGATACGCTGCAGAGTGCAATTGTTTATCAGGTACTGAATATTCATCCACTTATGGAACGTAAATGGAGCTTTACGATTGCGATGGTGATTCTTTTTGAGATGGGACTGTATCAGTGTGCGAATGGATTTTTTAAGAAAAAGGAAGCAGAAAAAACAGTGTTTGTGATACTGGCAGATCTGGTGCTTTTGTTTTCGTACAGTCTTGGTGGGGTTTCTCAGTATTTTGCATATCGAACCTATGAAGGAAAAGCAATCATTGCATATCTGTATATGACTGTGATTTTTGGATTCTGTCTGGCAATATACAGAAAGGAGACGAGTCTGTGGCCATGGTGCGGACTGTTTCTGTGTGGAACAGGTGGAATTGCGTTCAGTAATTCTGCACTGTTTATTGTGCCATGCATGATCGGAGCTACATTATTTCCGTATGTTTTATGTGATGGAATACTGAAAAGACAGTGGCATCTGCTGAAAAGATATATAATTGTGTTGTTGCCGTCCAATATTTTGGATGCTGCTCAGCCATTTGGTATAAAAGGAGGAAGAATGATTGGAAAATTTAAATGAAACAATACAATTTCTGATACAGTCCCTCCAGACCTATACGGGAAACAATCCGATTTGGATCCTTTATCCGGTGGCGCTGATCCTAATCTGGTTTCTTGGAAAAAAAGAAGATCGAAAATTATTTATCGGTGTTTTTGTAACAGAATGCCTTACGATCTTTAATCCGTTTGTCGTGAAAGTCCTTCTGGATGTATTTGGATTTGGAACACGTTTTGTCAGATTTCTGTGGATCATTGTCTTCTTTATTACAATAGGTTATGCTCTGACTTTACTTATTTTTGCATCTGCAAAAACAGGGGTACGGATCCTGACAGGTGGAATCTGTCTTGCGCTGATCGTAACACTGGGAATTCCTGTTTTCAGGGGAACAGAGGATTTTCCATATAAAAAGGCAACCAATGCGTATTTTGTTGGACAGGAGATTCTGGATCTTTCCAGTATTATACACAGTGAAGGAATTGAGCAGCCAAGAATACTGAGCGATGGACTGCTTCTTGTTTACAGACAGTATGATCCAGATGTGAGATCTTATGTGAGTCGTCGTATACTTCAGAAGATTGAAAAAACTTCCGAAGAAAAATTTATGAAGAAGAAAAAGATTAAAGATTGGATGAAAAAGATTGTAGCAGTCTATTATTATCATGATTATTCTCTTCCGGCGGAAGAGTTTCAGAGCCTGGTCAGAGGAAGTAAAGTGGATTATATTATATCCACAACGCGGGAGCTGGATGAATATCTGTCGGGGACGACTATGTATGTACTTGGACAGACCGAAAACTACCGTGTCTGGAAAGTAGTATAAATAGTAGTATTAAAACAAGATGCATATATCTGAATTAATAGTTGAAAAAGTAGGAATAATTCAAAAACTTTACAAATACTCAAATATGTGCTATATTATAAAAAGCTTTAGTAAAAGCTTGCACCTGTAGCTCAGTGGATAGAGCAGTGGTTTCCGGTACCATGTGCGGGGGTTCGATTCCCTTCAGGTGTGTTGCACGAGGTAATGGGTCTGCCTCGGTGCGTTGTAAGTTACTGTGAACAAAGTGAACAGTAATAATTAAGGAGGACAAGAACTTGGATAATTTCAGGGAATGGTTATCAGATAACCTTCGCTATTTTATGCTTGGCGGAGTGATTTTGATAATCGTAGCTGTATTGTTCTTTAGCATACGTGCTTGTACCGGAAGTGGAAAGGGGACTTCGGACGGAGAACAAACTACAGCACAGGACAACAGCCAGGGAAATGATCCTTCTTCTCCGGAAGATGATGGGGAGACAAACGACGGGAAGAAAGAAGAAGACACGAATCCCTTGGAGGATGGCAGTGAAGAAGTTACTGCACTTATGAACAGCTACTACAAGGCTTTAGGGGAAAAAGATATTACGACATTAAGAACACTGGTAAATAATCTGACACCTTCTGATGAATCCAGAATCACAAATGCAAAGGATTATATTGAAGGATATCAAGTCAGCAAAGTGTATATGAAGAAAGGGATGGACGACAATTCGCATGTTGTATATACGAAAGGAAGTTTCATCTGTAAGGGGATTGATACACCGGCACCGTCTCTTTGGAGTTCTTATGTTGTAAAAGACAGCGATGGTACCTATAGAATTTTGGGTGACCTTGAACAGAACACAACAGTTTCCACTTATATGGATTCGCTGAAATCTGATGAAGATGTAAAGAAGCTTACAGCTGAGGTGCAGGCAGAATATGAGCAGGCACAGAAGGATGACACAGCTCTTGCACAGTTCCTTGACGGACTGGGTGAAGAAGCAGATACTTCTTCTTCTGAGACGAGTGCAGACGGCACAATGCTGACAGTTACAGAAGGGTGTAATGTCAGAGCTGAAGCAAATAGTGACAGTGAAATTATTGGTGGTCTTGACGAAGGGGATCAGGTTCAGAAAATGGGACAGGAAGGTGACTGGATCCAGATTGAATATGATGGTCAGACCGGATATGTATACAGTGGATTGCTTCAGTAAAATATTTAGACAGAATAAAAGACACGGGATGGATCCTGTGTCTTTTTCAATGCTTATTTTTTTAGAGAACCGTCTGCCAGTAGTTCATAATTTTGATCATCTACTGTGATCGTTCCGGTCTGCATGATACCATCCAGATCCATGTAATAACGTTTGCCATTATCATCCACCCATCCGGTCTGCATGATACCATCTTTATCAAAGAAATAATGTTTGCCGTCAGTATCGATCAGCCAGCCTGTGTAAGGAACACCGTCAACCATAAACATCCAGTTGCTGCCGCTTGAAGTCCAGACTCCAAGGCTTGCCTCCGGGGATGTCTCATCTTGTGATATGGATTCAGAAGGAGAGACAGAAGGCTCGACCGTAATGGTCGGTGTAGCAGAAATGCTGACGTTTGCCTTTGGTTTCTGGGTAAGAACAGGCGTTGGTGTGACCTTGGATTTTTTTATTACAGAGGAATGTCTGGCAGGAATTTTGTAATTCGGATCAAAAGAAGTTCGACGGAATAAAAATCCTGCAGACAGACACAATAAAATCGCAATCAGAAGCAGCAGGGGATTCAGGTGTCGTTTCTTATCAGACATAATTTCCCTCCTTTGTGTATCTGAAATGATAAAATAATAATTTTATCATACAATATGTGGTAAAAAAAAACAAGGTCTCGGTTGCGGACAAAAAGAAAAAACTATATAATAGAATAATGGACGAAAAAAGGATAACAACAGATCAGACTACAATAAGAATAAATAAATACCTGAGTGCGGCAGGAGTATGTTCAAGAAGAGAAGCAGACCAGCTGACAGATGCCGGACGGGTTACGGTTGCAGGAAAAGAAATCGGTACTGGAGAAAGGATTCCAGCAGATGCCGAGGTTTTTTTGGATGGCAGACCGGTGAAGGCAGAGACCAGGCAGGTACTTCTGCTTTTTTATAAGCCAAGGGGTATTGTGTGCAGTACAAAAAAGCAGCGACAGGAAACGACAGTAACAGAGTTCCTGGATTATCCAGTGAGAGTATATCCGGTAGGACGTCTGGACAAAGATTCAGAGGGACTGCTTTTACTGACGAATCAGGGTGACCTGGTTAATCGTATCATGCGTGCAGGTAACTACCATGAGAAAGAATATGAAGTAACCGTGGACAAAAAAATTACAGAAACTTTTATCAGAAAGATGAGCAGTGGTGTCCCGATTCTGGGGACTGTGACACGACCATGTACGGTATATAAGACCGGTGATAAAAGCTTTTCTATCATATTAACACAGGGATTGAATCGCCAGATCAGAAGAATGTGTGAATATCTGGGATATCATGTATGTACATTGAAACGTATCCGTATCATGAATCTTACACTGGACGGCCTGAAATGTGGAGAATATCGGGAAATATGTGGAGATGAATGGAAGAAACTGAATGAACTGATACGGGATTCTTCCAGTGAGACAGTAATCAGAACAGGAGGACAGCATGGAAACATCAGCGGCAGAACAAATAAAAGAACTGGTGCAGAAGCTGAACGAAGCGGCAAAGGCATACTATCAGGAAGACCGGGAGATCATGAGCAACAGAGAGTACGACGCACTGTACGATCAACTGGAAAAAATGGAAAAGGAAACAGGAATCGTTCTGGCAGACAGCCCAACTGTTAATGTGGGGTATGAGGCAGTCGATGTACTGCCAAAGGAAACGCATGAGTCTCCAATGCTTTCGTTGGATAAGACTAAGGACAGAGACGTTTTAAGAGCGTTTATCGGGATACATCCAACCTTGCTTTCCTGGAAGATGGATGGGCTTACGATCGTTCTCACATATGAAAATGGAGAATTGCTTAAAGCCGTTACCAGAGGAAATGGTACCGTGGGAGAGGTAATTACAAATAATGCAAAAGTATTTAAGAACATTCCACTGAAAATTGCGTACCGGGGCAGACTGGTCCTGAGAGGGGAAGCCATCATTACTTATTCTGATTTTGAAAAGATTAATGATACGATCGAAGATGTAGATGCAAAGTACAAAAATCCTCGAAATCTCTGCAGTGGTTCGGTTCGACAGCTGAATAATCAGATCACGGCAGAAAGAAATGTACGCTTTTATGCATTTGCTCTGGTTTCTGCACAGGATGTAGATATGCATAATTCCAGAAAATATCAGATGGAATGGCTTAGAAGACAGGGATTTGAAGTAGTAGAATATCGTATGGTCACAGGAGAGAATCTGGACGAAGCAATGGATTACTTTGCACATGCGATCGAGAAAAATGATTTTCCATCAGATGGGCTCGTTGCATTATATGATGATATTGCCTATGGAGAATCACTCGGAAGTACTGCGAAATTTCCCCGGAATGCGTTTGCTTTTAAATGGGCCGATGAAGTGAGGGAGACGACACTTCGTGAAATTGAATGGAGTCCTTCAAGGACAGGTCTCATTAATCCGGTTGCCGTATTTGATCCGGTCGAACTGGAGGGAACGACAGTCAGCCGTGCCAGCGTGCATAATGTGAGTATCGTGAAAGATCTGCAGCTGGGAATTGGGGATACGATTCAGGTATATAAAGCAAATATGATCATTCCACAGATTGCTGAGAATCTGACACGAAGTAGTAATCTGGAAATACCGGAAAGCTGTCCGGCGTGCGGTCAGGAAGCCAAAGTGATCAGGGAAAATGATGTAGAGGCACTTTACTGTATGAATCCGGACTGTGCGGCAAAAAAGATCAAGGCATTTACTTTGTTTGTAAGCAGAGATGCCATGAATATTGACGGACTGTCAGAGGCAACGCTGGAAAAATTTATTGCAAAAGGTTTTATACACAACTTCGGAGATATCTTTGAGATAGAAAAGTTTCGTGATGAGATCGTAACGATGGAAGGCTTTGGAGAAAAGTCCTATGAAAATCTGATGAACAGCATTGAGAAGGCAGAAGAAACAACACTTGCAAAAGTAATCTACAGTCTTGGAATCGCAAATATCGGACTTTCCAATGCAAAAGTAATCTGTCGGCATTTTGATGATGATCTGGACAAGATCCGTTCAGCAGATGAAGAAGAAATCAGTGCGATCGATGGAATCGGACCGGTCATAGCAAAGAGTCTGACAAAGTATTTCAGTAATCCGGAGAATAATCAAAAAGTAGATCATCTGCTGAAATATCTTCATATTAATAAGGAAGAAATTTCCGGTGAGCAGATCTTTGCAGGAATGAACTTTGTCATTACCGGAAGTCTGGAACATTTCAGTAACAGAGGAGAAGCCAAAAATCTGATCGAATCACTGGGCGGCAAAGTAACCGGTTCGGTGACGGGTAAGACAAATTATCTGATCAATAATGATATGACTTCGAATTCATCAAAAAATAAAAAAGCCCGGGAACTTGGAATTCCGATTCTGTCAGAGGAAGATTTCCTGAAACTGGCAGAAAGATAAAAGATTATATCAGATATGAGATGACTCCACCTCTGCAGGTGGTGAGCAACAAAATTATATCAGTGGCGGGATTCTTGAAAAATTTGTAATTGGACAAAAGGAGGAACAGAAAATGCCGATTAAGATACAGGGAGATTTACCGGTAAAAGAAATTCTTGAAAGAGAAAATATATTTGTTATGGACGAGGGAAGAGCGGTACACCAGGACATTCGCCCACTTCAGATTCTGATCCTGAATCTGATGCCTCTGAAAGAAGAAACAGAACTGCAGCTTCTGCGGTCTCTGTCAAACACACCATTACAGGTGGACGTGACTTTTATGGCAGTTGAGAGCCATCAGGCAAAAAATACGTCTGCCAATCATCTGAATAAATTTTATCAGACTTTTTCGGAACTCAAAGATATGAAGTTTGATGGAATGATCGTGACAGGAGCACCGGTAGAACAGATGGAGTTTGAAGAAGTGGATTACTGGAACGAGCTGACAGAGATCATGGACTGGACAGAAAGTCATGTGACATCTACGATTTTTCTGTGCTGGGCTGCACAGGCAAGTCTGTATCATTTTTACGGACTTCAGAAACGTCAGCTCGATCACAAAATGTTTGGTCTCTTCTGGCACAAAGTTCTGAATCGTAAGATCCCGCTGGTCAGAGGATTTGATGATGCTTTTCTTGCACCACATTCCAGACATACAGAGGTTCCAATCGAAGATATCCGTGCATGTAAAGATATCACGATTCTTGCAGAATCTGAGGAGGCGGGGCTTTTTCTTGCAATGGCGCAGGGGGGACGTAAGATTTTTGTCATGGGACATCCGGAATATGACCGTGTGACACTGGATGGAGAATATAAGAGAGATGTAGGAAAGGGACTTCAAATCGATCTTCCGAAGAATTATTACAAAGATAATGATCCGGAAAACAGACCGTTGCTTCTCTGGAGAGCTCATGCCAATAATCTGTATACAAACTGGCTGAATTATTACGTATACCAGAGCACACCGTTCGATCTGATGGGAACACCGGATTTTGGCAGTATTTCGTTTGAGTAAAAAGGCCGAGTAGTTTGATGGATTAAAGAATATTATAAAGAAAGTGCGAAACCTGGAGGATATTTCCACCGGGCTTCTCACTTTTTTGGTGTACAGGACAAATATGGTAGTGTATAATAGATTTAAAGCATTGAAAATATAATATGCAGGGGGAAAATGAAATGGATGGTTCGATGTTTATCGGAACATGGTGGTCACTGGTACCGCCATTGCTGGCAATCGTGCTGGCATTAGTAACCAAGGAAGTGTACAGTTCGCTTTTTTATCGGGGTGGCAGCAGGGGCACTGCTGTATACCGGCTTTCATCCGTGGAATGCATTTGTGGCATTCTTTGATATCATGAAGAACAGTATGAATCTGAATATTTTGATCTTTGATGTACTGCTTGGAATGATCATCGTCCTGATGTCAAAATCAGGCGGATCGGCAGCTTATGGCAAATGGGCGGGAAGTAAGATCAAGACTAAGAAAAGTGCAATGCTGGCAACGACAGGTCTTGGCGTACTGATCTTTGTGGATGATTATTTTAACTGCCTGACAGTTGGTTCTGTTATGAGACCTGTCACAGACCGTTACAAGGTATCCAGAGCCAAACTGGCATATATTATTGATGCAACAGCTGCACCGGTATGTATTATCGCACCGATTTCCAGCTGGGCGGCAGCTGTCAATTCTTATGTGCCGGATGATGCTGGTATTACAGGATTTCAGCTGTTCCTGTCAACGATTCCGTATAATCTGTATGCGATCCTGACACTTGTGATGGTAGTTTTCATCATCATGACCGGACTGGATTTTGGTCTGATGAAGATACATGAACGCAATGCGGCCAGAGGAGATCTTTTTACTTCAGGTGGAGAGGAATTTGATCAGGTTAAAGACGAAGAAATCTCAGCAAATGGAAAAGTCATCGATCTTGTGCTGCCGGTACTGGTACTTATCGTATCTGCAATCGGGGCAATGATCTATACAGGATTCCTTGGTGGAGCAACAGATATCGTGACTGCTTTTTCTGGTTGCGATGCAGAGACCAGCTTGATCTTTGCTACGATGATCACGGTATTTTTTATGCTGATTCTTTATCTTCCACGCAAAGTGGTTACCTTTAAGGGATTTATGGACAGCTTTGTAGAGGGATTCAAGATGATGATTCCTGCAATTGCAATTCTGATCTTTGCATGGTCACTGAAAGGCATGGGCGATGCACTGGAAATCAGTACTTTTGTCAAAAATATCGTTGGAAGTAATACATCTGCAAGTGTGATCCTTCCGGCAATCTTGTTTGTAGTTGCTGTGTTCCTTTCTTTTTCAACAGGAACAAGCTGGGGAACTTTTGCAATCCTGGTTCCGATCGCGATCGCAATGTTCCCGGGTTCTGAAAATCTTCAGATGATGATCATTTCTGTATCAGCAGTTCTGGCAGGAGCAGTCTGTGGTGACCATGTTTCTCCGATTTCTGATACTACAGTTATGTCTTCAGCAGGGGCACAGTCAAATCATATCAATCACGTAACTACGCAGATGCAGTATGCAGCAGTAGTTGCAGTGATCTCCTTTATCGGGTATATCATTGCCGGATTTGTACATATCTGGTGGGTGGTTCTTGGAATCAGCCTGATCCTGCTTCTGCTTACGCTTACAGTGATCAAAAAAATCACATCTTCCAAAGAAGAGGAGACAAAAGCAGGTGCGTAAGATTCAGGTACCATATATTGACCAGAGCATAAAATATCCAACCGGATGCGAGAGCGTTTCGGCAGTTATGTTATTGAAGTATCTTGGCTATGAGATTACGGTAGATGAGTTTATTCAGAACTGTCTTGAGTGCCGGGAGATGGAAATACGGGATGGTGTTCTGTACGGCCCGGATCCGAACAAATTTTTCTGTGGAAATCCTTATGATGAAGAATCTTATGGGATTTATGCGAGAGGACTTCAGAAAGCGCTTGCAAAAGCTGCAGGGGATCATTATGAATTTCCGGATGAGACGGGAACATCGACAGAGACACTTCTGAAAAAGTATATCGATCAGGATATGCCGGTGGTATTCTGGGCATGTATCAACATGCGTAAGGAAATTCCGGGACCGGAGTGGAAACTTCTGGATACAGGAGAACGATTTTGCTGGACCTCGAACGAACATTGTATGCTGCTGGTGGGATATGATGAAGAAAAGTATTATTTTAATGATCCGTATGATAACAACGGAGTAGTTGGATATCCAAGAACACTGGTTGAAAAAAGACATGCTGCGCAGCACAGTATGGCGCTTGGTGTCTTGAAAAGATGATTTTGTACCAAAAAGTATCAGGATTTTATAAAAACTTTATTTGAATTAAAAAAGTAAATCTGCTATAGTAGATATGGTTACGGTAAACTGTTTTTTATCAGAGAAAGAAGTGTTTATTGTGCGTAAGAAATCACACATATTATTGGCAAGGTATCTGGCAGATCAGATGCCGGCTAATGAAAGTTTACAGTCACATAGAAAAGCATTTTGTCTTGGCAATATCCTGCCGGACATCCAGCCTTCATTTGTAACCAAGAGACATGAGTATTTCGGTACTTTTGATGAGGTTCAGGGTAAGATACGACGACTGGTTCAGTCAGGGGCCGGATATAATGACAGGGTATTCTGGCGGAGATCCGGAGAGGTCATGCATTATATAGCAGATTATTTTACTTTTCCACATAATAAGACGTTTGATGGTACACTTTATCAGCACAACACCTATGAAAAGCATCTGAAGAACGAGCTGAAAGCATTTGTTTTGGAAGGTAAGGCTGATGTGTATACGGAGAAGGAAATCCATTTTGAGACGCTGAATCAGCTTCTACAGTACATTAAGGAACATCACAGGAGATATCTGAACTGTAAGAGAAATATAGATGATGATATTCATTATATCCTCACTGTGTGCTATCAGGTATTTCAGGGACTGTTTCAGTTATGCAGGAAGAATGGCATAGCAGATTATGCTTATGCAGTTATGTAAATATGAAAAGAATGTGAATTTTATCCAGAAACCGTCGGGGTATTTATCCCGGCGGTTGATTTTTATGGAAATTTATGCTAAACTAACCACAGTTATTGTGTAAGTAAGTTAGCAGTGAGAAACATACCTTTATAAGGGGAATAAAGATATGTTCTTGACAGAAGGGAGCAATTTTACCAGAATGAAGAACAAATATCTGACCAGAAGTTTATGTGTAACAATTTTATCTGCAATGGTTTTATCCAGTCCGATGTCAGTCATGGCTGCGGATGAGCATATAGAAACTGCAAGCGATTTGGGCGATGGAAGTGGTGAGGTAATCTCTGATGGAAGTGATACACCGGACACACCGGCACCGGAACCGAACACACCGGCACCAGAACCGGACACACCGGCACCGGAGCCAGATACGCCGACGCCAGAACCAGATACACCAACACCGGAACCAGATACGCCGACACCGGAGCCGACTGTGACGCCATCGGATCCAACTGCAACACCGAGTCCGGCACCGACAAATGTAACAGAATCTGAAGCTGCAAAGAATCTGGTAGCAAAGATCAATGCACTTGCGAAGGAGACACTTACAGTAAATCATGCGGCAAGGGTAAAAGAACTCAGAGCAGAATATGACAGCCTGCCGGAAGACCAGAAGAAGTTTGTTACAAATTACGATCTTCTTGTTGGTTTTGAAAGCAAGATTGCAGAATTGCAGAAGAATCAGAAGGATGCGGGGAATGCAACAGATATTTCTGATGGAAGTGGAAATGTTACAGGCAAGACAGGAACACCGGTTTATTATGTGTCGAACCTTCATGCAGGCAAAGAATTTTATCTGGACAGTTTGAAAAATAATTATCAGCTTTCTTTTTCTGATGATTTTTCTTCTGTGATGGATGAAATTGAAAAAGAATATAAAGAAAAAAAACAAACTGACAGACGCTAGCGACAGCAAGGCTGACGGCCTGACGACTTCAGCAGATTCTCTGCTCGTGCGTAACTGGCAGGATATCCTGGCAATCTATGTTTATGAGCAGAGCCAGGAAGGAAACACGGAGTTCACTCTTGATTCATCAGCGAAGGATGAACTGGCAAAGATCTTTGCTGAGATGAATCCGGTTGTCCGTGATAAAGAAAGCATTACACATGTTTCTTATGGAAACTATCACATTAACCATTATATTAAACAGAATAATATTTCACAGGAAAACAGGACAGTACTTAAGAAATATGTAGAAACAGATTGCAAGCTGCTCTGTGCGATTGTTACAGATGCGAAAGGATTTGTACGTCAGAGTGTCGGGGATGATGTTTCTGAAGAACGTGTAAATGTCATTACTGCAGCATATTCACTGGTAGGTGAAGTTGGATATTTCTGGGGCGGCAAATCAACGCAGATAGGTAAAGACTCCAGTTGGGGTTCTGCCGAAAAAGTATCTGCAGCAGGCAGTGCCAGCAGTGGAACTGCCCGTGCATATGGTCTTGACTGCAGTGGATTTGTTACATGGTCAGTGATCAATGGATATCTGAATCAGGGTATGCAGAGCAGTGTGGGAGACGGTACTTCTGAACAGTGGGAGAATGCCAATGTTGTCAGTGAACAGGATGCACAGCCGGGTGATCTTGTATTCCAGAATGGACCGGAAGCAGGCAGTAATAACCATGTAGGTATTATCTGTGGCAAGACAGATGCAGGCGACTGGATCGCAGTACACTGTTCTTCTAGTAAGAATGGAGTAACAGTTGGAGAAGCTTATGGTGCAAGTTTCCGTTATATCCGTCAGCCTTCCTTCTATCCTACACAGACGGAAGTTGCAGAGATGGAAAACCAGGGTGCAAGTGCAGACAATGCAGAAACAGATCTGATAACGGATAATATAACAACGTCAGCAACACTTGTGGCAGAAACAACAAACTCTCTCAGTGATGGATTGAATGTGAAGGATACAGCAACACATGATACAGCGGAAACAATTACAGCACCTGCTGATGCGGCTGAGGATGTTGAGATAACATTTGAGGATATGAGTGATGAATCCGAAAATCAGACGACTTCCAATTATGCGACGGGTAGTGTGGAAGTGACAGATACGCTGGATGAAATCTTGAATCAGAATGTTTCGGTTTCCGGAAGTTCTGCGGAAATTCTTCCGCAAAAACCGGATAACAGTGATATTCAGGTTACTTTTGAAGATTGATGATAAACAAGGCCGGACGATTCGAAAGAGTCGTTCGGTTTTTTACAGCAAGCTCTTTTATTGATGGCAGAAGTCTGATAATATAAGACTGTACAGAAGATAAGGGAGTGACAGATGAAGAAAAAAAGAAGATTTGGACGCAGAGTTTTCTGCGTTTTGATTGTCCTGTTTATGGGTGTCATCTGGCAGAGTGATCTTCTTTCTCAGGAACCTGCTGAAGTCAGGTCATTAAGAAAACAGGAGATCCTGCAGACCGATGACAATTACAGGGAATATTATTTTGGATTGCTGACAGAAGATGAGAAGAAAATATATCGTGAAATGCTGAGTGGAATACAGGAGAGACAAGATGAGTTTTATCTGACATCTTCGAATGAACAGCTGATCAGCAAAGTTTACCATGCATTGCTGAAGGATCATCCGGAACTTTTCTGGGTGCATAATCGTGAGGAAGTATATACGACTGCGTATAAAGGAACTGATTATTGCAGATTTTCACCTGGATATACGTATACAGATCAGGAAATTCAGGAAATTATGGCATTCATGGAACATGCGCTGGAAGAAGTGAAAGAGCAGATTACACAGGATATGTCTGCTTATGATAAGGTCAAAACAGTTTATACGTATCTGATAGATCATGCAGAGTATGAAGCATCGGGGGATGACCAGAATATTGCAGGCATTTTCTGGAAAAAGAAAGCTGTGTGTGCCGGATATGCGAGGGCGGTACAGTATCTTTTGGAACAGCTTGGAGTTCCGTGTATTTATGTAGAGGGAAATGCGAGGGACAGTGATGAAGGACATGCCTGGAATATCGTAGAAATTAACGGTGAGCAATATTATGTAGATGCTACAAACGGGGATCAGCCGGCATTTCTGGAAGGCGGTGCGGTTTCTCTGGAAGAACATAAGACAACAATTTATGATTATCTGTGTCCTTTTCCACAGGAATATGAGCAATTATATACAGCATCCGATGAATTTCCGGTTCCGGAGTGTACTGCGACGGATCTTAATTTTTATGTGCTGAATCAGGCATGTTTTGATACATATGATGAACAGCAGATTTATGATTTCTGCTGTATGCGTCTTGAGAACGGAGCTGCGGTAGTACGTTTCAAATTTACTTCGCAGGAAGCTTTTGACGAAGCATGTCAGCAGTGGATACAGGAAGGATATGTTCAGAAAGTTGCTGAATACTATCTGAAAATGTATGGGCTCAGTACAGTAGAGTATCATTATGGTATTCTGGATAATCTGAAAACGATATATTTTATGTTTTAGAGGAGATATTTTTATGAATGATATTTTGCAGCAGATTATGAATATGATTGAGAATACGCGGACAGTACCGTCTATATCCAGTTTTTCGATGATCGGTTTTACAGTACTGCTGATTTTTGGAGTGATCAACTGTATTCTGGGATATCGGCTTCTGCGTTTCTGGATGATGCTCTGTGGTTTTGTCATTGGAGCTGGAATTGGATTTGGTGCAGCGTATACCGGTGGTGTGACAGAGAAATATATGTATGCGGTTTTTATGGTTGGAGCGGGTGTACTACTGGCCGTGATCGCATTTGTGAGCTATAAGATTGGAATTTTTATTCTGGGAGCAGGCATTGGAATTGGACTTGGTATTTATGTTTTTCATCCAACTACTTCGTTGGTATTCTTTTTCTGTCTCCTTCTGGGAGTGGGCCTTGGTGTGTTGGCTATGAAGCAGGCGAGGGAAGTTCTGATCATTGGGACAAGCCTTCTGGGAGGTGCGATGGCAGGCTTTTCTGCTGCAAAATTAGGCGGACTGGCGGATATTCCGTATGGTCTGGGACTGAGTGCAGGATTTGCACTTCTTGGAATGCTGATTCAGTTTGCGACAAACAGGCGCAAAGATGATGACGAGGAAGAAGAGTACGAAGAGGATGCGTATAACGATGGACAGGACAGTTCTGATTATGTGGATTTCAGGGATTATATGCCACAGAAATCAGAAAGAAAGGCGCAGAAAGAAGTCAGAAGAACATCGGCACAGAGACAAAATGTGAAGCATACGCCGGGAAGAGCGCAGAACAGTTCTCATAAAGCATCTCGGAGTGCGCAGCAGGTAGATTTCAGACTTGAAAAAAATAAAGGAAGAAAACATAAAAAGGATGCGGTGGCACCTGAATCAGAAAAAACAATTCCGTACCGACCGAGAAAGAGCAGACAGAAAGAAATTGATCTTCCGCTGGGATCTTTTGATACAGAAGATTCCTATCATCCAATGAATGATGACTACGAAGAACCGGTTGTAATTGATGAGGATGAACTGGATGAGGAAGTGCTGAGAGAAATGATGGACGAAGACGACCGGGAGGGAGAAGAACTCTGGAAAAAGATATCCAGACGTGATGATACACATAAAAAAAGAAAGTAACAGTAAAGACTGCCGGGTAGAAGGCGAGGAAAGAAG
>ENA-OQDM01000539-OQDM01000539.1-human-gut-metagenome-genome-assembly--contig:-NODE-539-length-21314-cov-2.610610_pt1 | contig 21314 bp, 17 predicted proteins | sample MGYA00242772_ERZ504605 | MGnify/ENA primary metagenome ERZ504605 (study PRJEB26092, sample SAMD00036348) | human gut metagenome | host: Homo sapiens | study: EMG produced TPA metagenomics assembly of... | reverse complement strand
ATCAAACCATCCAATTTCCTCTCACTTCAAAAGGTGAAACTACAGTCCAAAAAATCAAACCATCCAATTTCCTCTCACTTCAAAAAGTGAAAACTACAATCCCAAAAATCAAACTACCCAATTTATCTCACTTCAAAAAGTGAAAACTATAATCTAAAAAATCAAACCACACAATTTCCCTCACTTTAAAAAGTGAAAACTATAATCTAAAAAATCAAATCACATAATTATAGATTCAAAGGAAGTCGTCCCACAACCTCCTTTGTCAACCATCCTATGAGAATCCCCGCCAGGACACCTGCTACCAGCAGTGCCGGTGCATAAACCATCAAACTCGTATTGCTCACCACGATCATGGCAACGATCAGCTGCCCGATATTATGTGTGACACCACCGGCCACACTGATACCAATCAGACTGAAGCCGGAATGTTTTTTCAAAAGATCCATCACAGTCAGGCTAAGCGCAGCGCCGGCCAGACTATACAAAATACTGAACAGATTTCCAAACATAAATCCGATCACCAGGATTCTGACAACGGACACGAGAGCCGCTTCTTTTACAGAATATCGGTCCAGTATAAAAAGCACCGCCAGGTTTGCAAGCCCGAGCTTGATACCCGGAATCCCTGTAAATACAGGGACCAGAGACTCCACATATCCAAAAATGATCGCTACTGCGGCAAATAATCCGAGATAAGCTGTTTTTCGTTTCATAAATAAATCCTTTCATTTGTTGCAGGAATATCGTTGCAGGAATAGCACAGACAGAATACCATCTGTCAGAGAAAACTCTACGGAAAACACGCATTACGCATATTCTCCGGAAATTTTATGTCACCGCATCAATTTTAGGCGAACTCTCCGAATCCGAATCCTCTGCAGTATTTTCCCCTTCTATTACAACCTTATTAGGAAGGCAGATGATGGAACCGCCGTGCTCGTCCACAGCCTTCTGTTTCATACAGTAATGGTCCGGGCAGGTTGCTTCGATCATTGTAACTTTTCCATCTTTGATCTCGCAGACATTGGTGTCTCCGATGTGGATGATCTGGTCCTGGGAAAGAGAATAGGTTCCGAATTCTTTTCCGTCAACGGTAATACGGATCGTATTATGGGAACGTTTCCCCGCAATCTGAAAACCAAGCCAGAGAACCCCCGCCAGAATCAGGATCCCGGCAATAAAAATCAATTCTTTTTTCTTCAAAACAAATCTCCATTTCTGTTACAGATTCAGAAAAAATCATATCATAATCGAAATTAAAAGGCAAACATAAGTTAATGATATCTAACCATAATTCATACAGCTGTTCCCAACGGAAAGGGAGGAGTGGCGATGATTTTTCTTTTATAAAAGACATAAAACAGAAAAATTCATATTGGAAAAAGTTATAAACTACTAACAAAAGTGTAGACAAGAAAAAAAACAGGTGATATAATACCTAACTGTAAGTTAGCATCATCTAATTTTATAAAAAAGATTAATCAAAACTAATTTATGTATATGGATAAAAACTATATAATTTATCCAAAAGACAGTTATACGCAGAGTGAAGGAATAGATCGAGAGCATCTGACGCAGCCATATATGTTCGCACAGTTGAGCCTGATGCAGCAATTTACGGAATTGTTATAAATACAAGGGAGAAAAGAGATGAAAAATCAGAATTTTTATATGAGAGTGATCTCCTTACTGCTGGTGATCCTGGCTGTACTTTTTTATAACAGCAGCATGAAAGCCCAGGCAAATGAAAAAGAGATCGCGGCTCTGACAGATAAGGTAGATACACTTCAGGAGCAGCAGAATGAACTTCTCAGTGCGCTGGAGACGAGTTATGTAAATCGTATGCAGAATCAGGCAGCATCTGCAGGATCAGGCAGCAGTGATACAGATACAGCAGGCGATGACAAAACAACAGACACTTCAGACGGCAATGTATCCGATGCAGACGCAGAGGACACAGCAACCGCAGATTCCGATAATGTATATAAAGATGGACCTATACAGGAGAAGCCGAGGGATACGGCGGGACCATTCAGGTGGAGGTGACACTTACCGGTGATGAGATCACATCCATCAACGTAGTCAGCGCCCCAGGTGAGGACAGTGCATATCTTTCACAGGCAGAGAGTGTGATCGATTCCATCCTGAGTGCTCAGAGTACAGATGTGGATACCGTATCCGGAGCAACGTTCAGCTCCACTGGAATCCTGAACGCAGTGGATGCGGCACTTGGAAAGGCGGAAAACTCATGAAAAAAAGACAGCGGGAGGTAAGGCTGATGCGTGCGGGAATACAGCTGGCATTTTTTATTGCCGCCCCGTCTCTGTTTTCTACAGCCTTTGCAGGAATCAAATCGATCTTTCTTGCCATTGCGGCCGGTCAGCCGGTGGAGTGGAATTCCTTTCTGACTGTAACGGCAGTGCTTCTGATCTTTACCTGTTTTTTCGGAAGACATTTCTGCGGATATGCGTGTGCATTCGGATCTTTCGGAGATGCCGTATATGAAGGCTTTTCCTGGATCCGAATGAAATGCTTTCACAAAAAAAAGAAACCGGCTCTTTCCGAAAAAATGGTTCACGGGCTTCAGAAAGTCAAATATATCGTACTGGCACTGATCCTGCTTTCCTGCCTTACAGGTGTATACGGAAAGCTTACGGGAACCAGCCCGTGGGATGTTTTTTCCATGCTCACGGCAAGACGGCTCCCGAACAGCAAATATCTGGTGGGAATTGTGCTCCTGGTGCTGATCATTGTGGGAATGTGTACACAGGAAAGGTTTTTCTGCCAGTTTCTCTGTCCCATGGGAGCGGTTTTTGCATTAATGCCAATCCTTCCGGGTGCACTGTTTCGGAGAAACCGTGAGAAATGTCCGCCGAAATGTGGTCTCTGTAAAAAAAGATGTCCGGCTCATCTGGATATCGACGGCGACACAGGCAAATCCGGCGAATGTCTTTGCTGTCACGCATGTGCCGCAGCCTGCCCGAGAAAAAATATTCACATTGGAACAATTGAGGAAAAATGATCTATGAGATATCAGGCTCTGAAAAAGAAAACTTTTCTGGCAGCAGCTACATTTACAGGAATTGCGGTGTTGTTTCCTGTGCTGTGCATGGCTGCTTCGGAAAATGATGTACAGACATATACCGATACAGATTTTGCAATGGATACTGTGGTATCAGAAACACTCTATACCACAGGTGACGATATAAACAGTAAGCTGACAGCTGTGCTGACAGATGTGGAGACGAACCTTCTTTCCTGGACCAATGAGAAGTCCCAGATCTATAAGGTGAATGCAGACAGCGGAAAAGATACGGAGATTTCCGACGAGCTTTCCGGATACCTGAAACGTCTTCTGAAGATCGCAGAGGATTCTGACGGAGCCTTTGACCCAACCATCGGGAAGCTGATCCGCCTGTGGGATATTGGAGGGGAAAACCAGAAAATTCCGGAAGAAGCAGAAATTAAGAATGTTCTGAAGGATTCCGGATATCAGAAGATTTTTCTTGACGGAAATACGGTCCACATGGAGGAGGGCTGTTCTCTGGATCTTGGAGCAGCGGGAAAGGGTATTGGCTGTGACCTGATCCTTAAAGAACTGGAAACAAAGAAGGATGTAACAGCAGCACTTATGAATCTGGGAGGAAGCAGTGTCATGACCTACGGAAGCAAGCCGGATGGTTCTTCCTGGAATGTGGCAGTGACAGATCCCAGAGCTGAAAATGAGGATGACTATCTTGGTGTGGTTGCCTTAAATGGTACAGAATTTCTTTCCACATCCGGAGATTATGAGAAATATTTTATCGAAAATGGTGTAAGGTATCACCACATTATGGACCCTTCTACCGGCTATCCGGCAGAAAGCGGAGTGACCGGGGTAACGGTAGTCTGTGACTCAGGTCTGGAGGCAGATGCGCTTTCCACAGCATGTTTTGTGCTGGGGGGTGGAAAAAGGGACACAGCTGTTGAAAGCTTACGGTGCAGACGGACTTTTTGTGGATGAAGACCATCATGTATATCTCACTGAGGGGATGAAAGAGCGGTTCAGCCTGATTGCAGATTCCTACAGTGTGGAGGATATTGCAGAGTGAGGCTGATCTCCCGGCGATCCGGTTTATGACTGTTTGGCAGAGGGGAATGCTCATATCCGCAGTACTTGCGATAGTAAACCTGGAAAGGGTTCTATAAATATATCATATTTTTAGGAGGAATAAGCAATGCAGAAGTGGAATCTATTGAAAAAAACAGCTCCATGCATTTTAAGTCTTGCAGTGGCAGCAACAACCTTTCCGACCGCTGTAATGGCATCTGATCTTGATGCAGCCGTGGTTTCCGAGGCAGAGACAAGAGATACGGAGGATTTTAGCACAGAGGAAACGGCAGAGGATACTGAAGCTGTAGCAGAAGAAGCTATAGAGGATGCTGCAGACATAACAGAAGAAGCAGCAGAGGATGCAGCAGTGCCAGAAGCTGCTGCAGACGAGACAGAGGATATCCAGCAGGAAGATACAGCAGAGGAAGCAGACCCGTTCTCTACAGGGGAAGAGGATTTCACAGAAGGCGATGAAGTGGCGGAAGCATTTTCCGATTCTGACCAGCTGACAGGCGAGTATCAGTACGTATATGCAGGACTTACCTGGGGTGAGTACTGGGCAGCAGAAGGCGTATATGCAGCTGGAGATACAAGCTCTTCAGAAGAGAAGGATTCACATAGTGAGTTTGATACAGGAGCTTTTGATACAGTAACAAGAGCGACTGCAAATCATGGACTCCACAGAGGAAGCTATCAGACAGAAGCTACGATCATTGCTGAAGACGGAACCAGATTCGACGTATCCTACTGGGAGGATAAAGGAAGCACACTTTATCTTACAGACGGTTCCAAGGTAAAATGGAACAGAGGCAGTATAACAACAGAAGATGGAAAAACCTATACTATGGGTCATTATGAGATATATGGTCTGAAATATGTTCCGGTAGCAGTTAAGACCGCAGATTTTGCAGATTTCTGCAAAAAGTATAATGTCGTACAGGATGGAGCTGTGCTCTCCGGAGGATACAGTGAAAACAATCTCCAGTATTACAAAGGCCTTGTGGCAGACGTAAATGCACAGACAAATGGTCTGAAATATGCGGAGAAAAATGGTGACGGCTTTACATTTACAGCAAGAAAATCAGACGGAACAGCTTCCGGTATCAAGGATCAGGCGTTAAAAACAGCAACAGAGATCAAGCCGAGTGTAAAAGCAGCAAGCGGAAGCTACGGCGAATTCCTCCGTGTGGATCTCAATGGAAATTATGGCGATCTTGGTGCAAATATGCAGGCTGTACGCTGGGATTATTATGGAGATGATTCCACATATACAAAATGTCTCGCTTCTTATGGAACCAAGTTTGCCGCAGATAACTGGATGCATAAAGCAATGGGAATCCAGCTTGGACTTACAAAATCTGCACGCTGCAAGCTTCCGGGAGGAACAGACGGAACAGGATACTGGAAACTGACAGTGTATGCTCTTGGATATAATGACTATACCTACAGCTTCCAGGCAACTGCAGAGAATATCGTAAATCCTACAATGGAGCCGACTGATTTTACAAGTCTTAAAACAGAAGTGGAAGCTGCAAAGGCTCTGGCAGAGGCAGATTACACAATTGCAACCTGGAAGTCCTTTGCCGGTGAGCTTCAGGAAGCAGAAGACATTCTTGCAAAAACAGATGCAAGTCAGGCTGAGGTAAATGAAGCACTTGAACATCTTCAGGGAGCAGAGAAAGAGCTTCAGAAGGTAACAGTTACACTTGATAAGACAGCAGCAGCTGTATATACAGGAAAAACAACGACTCTTAAGGCAACAACAAATGACAGCGATGCAACAGTAACATTTAAGTCCGGCAACACAAAGGTTGCAACAGTAAGCAGCAAGGGTGTTGTTAAAGGCGTAAAAGCCGGAACCGCAGTTATCACAGCAAAGGTAGGAAATGCCACAGCAACCTGCAAGGTAACAGTAAAAGCTTCTACAATTAAATTTGCAAAGGCTTCCGTAACGATCTACAAAGGAAAAACAGCAACTGTAAAAGCAACTGCAACACCATCTGCAACTGTAAAATACACAAGCAGCAACACAAAGGTTGCAACCGTAAACAGTAAAACAGGTGTTGTAAAAGGAATCAAAGCAGGAACCGTTACGATTACAGCAAAGGCAGGAGCCCTGAAGACAACTTGCAAAGTAGTTGTCAAGAATCCTGCATTCAGTCTTGTAAAATCTTCTGCAACGATCAAAAAAGGTAAAACAACAACCATCAGATCCAAAGCAGCACCTGCAGGCAAGGTTACATATACAAGCAGCAATAAAAAAGTTGCAGCTGTAAACAGCAAAGGTGTTGTAAAGGGAATCAAAAAAGGTAAAGCAACGATCACAGTGAAATGCAACGGAATTACAAAGAAATTTGTGGTAACAGTTAAATAATTTCGCTGTTGAACCGAATGCGAGCACAGATATCCGGGAGCCTCTGCCGCAGACATAGAGTAATGTCTGCGGCAGAGGTCTGCTGATTTCTGAAGAGCAATGTCTGACAGAGGCCGCAAGAAAAGAGGAGAGAGTAAGGAAGCATGGAAAAAGATCTGAAAGATAAAAAGCAGGAGGAAAAAAATACTCCGAAGATACCCTGGACCAAGCTGGTCCCTGCAGCTGCTGTGATTGCGGCGCTTGTGTTTTCAGGCATAAAGGCGAAGGGCTCTGATGGAGAGACAGAAGCAGTCGGGCAGGCAGAGACGACCGTAATGTCCGCTTCAGAGCTGGAAAAATATTTCGGGTATGAAAAAGAAAATACTGTTTCTGACAACACAGCTGAGAAAAACAGTACAACAAAAAAGAAAAGCTCATCGAAAAAAAGTTCAAAAAAAACAGCAGCGAAAAAAAGCTCAGGTACAAGAACGGTTTCCGAATCTGCAAAAAGCAATGCCGGCGCCGCAGGACAGGGAACCACGCAGACACCGGTAGCAAGCGTTCCGGCAGATGGATATAAGGACGGTACGTATGAAGGAAGCGGAACCGGATTTGGCGGGACGATCCGCGTGAGAGTAACAATCAGCGGTGGAAAGATTGCGGCCATAGATATTCTGGAGGCATCTGGAGAAACTGCGTCGTATTTTGCGTCAGCTCAGGGTGTGATCAGCAGTATGATTGCCGGAAATACACCGAATGTAGATGCAGTAAGTGGAGCAACCTATTCCTCCAACGGAATCATCCAGGCAGTTCAGAATGCCCTCTCCCAGGCAGCGGCAGATGGAAACAGCCAGCAGGTCACCCCTACACCTGCAGCAACTGCTTTACCAACTCCGACATCAGCTCCGTCACCTACAAAAAAACCATCTCCTACAAAGAAACCGGAAGATCCGGACAGTCCCCCAAAATATCTGGACGGTAAATATACAGCTTCGGCAAAGGGCTTCAATGGAGACGTGAAAGTAATTGTGACCATCAAGGATGGAGTGATCGAAGCCCTGAAACAGGAAAATACGGACACGGAGCAGTTTTTTGAAAAAGCATGGAGCGTGCTGGAGGAACAGATCATTGGTACGGATTCTGTAGATGATATTGATGCAGTCAGCGGAGCAACCTATTCCTCCAACGGAATTCTCAACGCTGTAAAAAAAGCTCTTAAAGAAGCGATCAATCCGGAGTATGGAAAGAAACCGACACCAACTCCTACAAAGAAACCGACACCAAAGCCAACAGCCACACCGAAACCTACGGCAACGCCGAAACCAACAGCCACACCGAAGCCAACAGAGACGCCGGCAGCAACCCCGACGCCGGAGCCGGACGACCCGGATGTGACGCCGGTTCCTGAAAAACCCAATGTAACTCCAACACCAGGGACAGATGAGCCGGATGCAACACCGGAGCCAACGGAAGCACCGGAACCGGTGGGAATGTACAGAGATGGAACGTATACAGGCTCGGCTTTTGGATATGGAGGAAAAACATATCTGACAATTACGATCTCAGGAGGCCAGATCGTATCCATTGAGCAGACAAATCAGGATACACCGGAATTTTTTGATCCTGCATGGAGCACGATCTATTCTCAGATCATGGCAAACCAGTCGGCGGATGGAATCGATACTGTCAGCGGAGCCACATATTCCTCCGAGGGGATCCTGGACGCTGCACAAAAGGCCCTTGCCCAGGCAAAGAATTAACCGGGTGAACGTTGGAGCAGCTATAAACATCTGAATCTAAGCCAATAATAAGAGGTGAAAGAAACCTCTGGACTTCTTGATTTTTTTTGAAGTTCAGAGGTTTTTTGCTAGGTTTCTGAAATTGCTTCTATAAATCGATAAAAAAATAACAGGAATGTATACAGAATAATAGGAAAAATATCAGAAAATATAAGCGGTTTAAATAATTTGAAATGCAAATTGGCGGGGATTAACCTGAGAAATACAATAAAATTTTTATTGCACAGGGCAATGTTTTATGTTATGTTTGAATGTGTGTAATTAAAGTTGTTATTAAAATGACAAACAACGCTGAAAGGAGAACAAATATGAGCAGTAAAATTACGATCATCGGAGCAGGAAGTGTAGGAGCAACTATCGCTTATACCTTATCACAGAGGAGTATTGCATCAGAGATCGTTCTGATCGATATTAACAAAGATAAGGCTGAAGGTGAGGTTATGGATATTGAGCAGGGAACCAGTTTCCGTGAGCCGATCTCCATCGTGGCAGGAGATTACCCGGATGCTGCAGATTCTGACATTGTGATCATCACTTCCGGTATTGCCAGAAAACCGGGACAGACTCGCATCGAGCTGACACAGACCAACGTTAACATTATGAAGAATATTACTCCGGAGATCGTAAAGGTGGCTCCCAAAGCGCTTTATATTATCGTAAGTAATCCATGTGATATTATGACTTATGCATTTGCAAAGCTTTCCGGACTGCCGGAAAATCAGATCCTTGGTTCCGGAACCGCCCTGGATACGGCCCGTCTCCGCTGCAGACTTTCTCAGCACTACGGTGTATCTGAGAAAAACATCCACGCCTATGTATTCGGAGAGCATGGAGATACTTCCTTTGTACCGTGGTCCAGAGCCTTTGTTGCAGGTGCGACCCTTGATGAGTTTGACAAGATCGTTCATGAGGATCAGAAAGATCTGCAGCCACTTGACAGAGAAGAGGTTCTGGAGTATGTTCATACTTCAGGATCAACTGTGATCGCCAAGAAAGGTGCTACATTTTATGCGGTAGCCGTATCTGTTTGCAGACTTTGCTCGCTTCTTCTTGCAGCATCTGATACAATAGTCAGTGTATCAACCATGCTTCACGGAGAGTACGGTGTTGAAGACGTATGTCTTAGTACCATGGCTTCTATCGGACCGGAAGGTGTAAAACGTATCGTTCGTGTTCCGCTGACCGAGGAGGAGACAGAGAAGCTTCATGCAAGCGCCAATGCTCTGAAGGACGTGATCGCACAGATTGATCTTTGATAAATGTCAGAAGCTGTGTAAAGAGGAAAAAGCAGCCTCAGGCAAATTTGAAACAACGGGAGAAAGATAAAAATGGATATTATTCAGGTAATTACCAGAGAATTGAACGTTGAGAAATGGCAGGTCGAGGCAGCGGTTAAGCTGATCGATGAAGGCTGCACCATTCCTTTTATTTCCAGATACCGTAAGGAAGCAACCGGTACACTGAACGACGAACAGCTTCGTAATCTTAATGAGAGACTTACTTATTTAAGAAATCTTGAGGATAAAAAGGCTCAGGTTCTGGGCAGCATCGAGGAGCAGGGCAAGCTGACTCCGGAGCTGAAGAAACAGATCGAGGCAGCGCAGACACTCGTTGTGGTAGAGGATCTTTACCGTCCGTACCGCCCGAAGCGCCGTACACGTGCCATCATCGCCAGGGAAAAAGGTCTGGGACCTCTGGCCGACATCATCCTTCTCCAGATGACGAAGAAACCTCTTGAAGAAGAGGCAAAAGCATTTCTTTCTGAGGAAAAAGAAGTCAAAACTGTGGAAGAGGCCATCAGCGGTGCCAGAGATATCATTGCAGAACACATTTCTGATGAAGCAGATTATCGTATCAGTATCCGTAAGAGAACAATGGATAAGGGAACTATATGTTCCACCGCAAGAGATGAGAAGGAGCAGTCTGTATACGAGATGTATTATGACTTTGAGGAGCCGGTGAAAAAGCTTGCAGGTCATCGTGTCCTTGCTCTGAACCGTGGTGAGAAAGAGAAATTCCTTACTGTGAAGATCCTTGCACCTGAGGAAGAGATCATCCGTTATCTTGAAAAACAGGTGATCGTCCGCGATAATCCATACACTACACCTGTTCTGAAAGAAGCCATTGAGGACAGCTATAAACGTCTCATCGGACCGGCTATTGAGCGTGAGATCCGAAGCGCCCTTACAGAGGCAGCAGAGGACGGTGCCATCCATGTCTTTGGCAAAAATCTGGAGCAACTTCTCATGCAGCCTCCAATTGCGGGACAGGTAGTTCTTGGCTGGGACCCTGCCTTCCGTACCGGATGCAAGCTGGCAGTGGTAGATCCTACCGGAAAGGTTCTGGATACCACAGTTATTTATCCCACAGCACCAACCAATGAGACCAAGATCCATGCCGCAAAGGAAACCCTGAAAAAGCTTATCAGCAAATATCATGTGACACTGATCTCTGTAGGAAACGGAACGGCATCCAGAGAATCCGAGCAGATCATCGTGGAGCTTCTTAAGGAAATCCCGGAAAAGGTCCAGTATGTTATCACCAACGAGGCAGGTGCTTCTGTATATTCCGCAAGCAAGCTTGCTACGGAAGAATTCCCGAATTTCGATGTTGGACAGAGAAGCGCCGCATCCATCGCAAGACGTGTACAGGATCCGCTTGCAGAGCTTGTAAAGATCGATCCGAAATCCATCGGTGTTGGTCAGTATCAGCATGATATGAACCAGAAAAAGCTGGGAGAAGCCTTAACGGCGTTGTGGAAGATTGTGTAAACAAGGTCGGAGTGGATCTGAATACTGCATCTGCATCCCTTCTGGAGTATATTTCCGGAATCAGCAAGGCCATCGCAAAGAATATTGTAGCCTACCGTGAGGAAAACGGCCGTTTCCAGACAAGAAGAGAGCTTCTTAAGGTTGCCAAGCTTGGTCCGAAAGCCTTTGAGCAGTGTGCAGGTTTCACACGGATCACAGGAGGCAAAAATCCTCTGGACGCAACCAGTGTCCATCCGGAAAGCTATGACGCAGCAAAAAAACTCCTGGAAAAGCTGGGCTACACACCGGAAGATGTGGCAGAGCGTAAGCTTAACGGTATTTCCGGGCAGATCCGCGATTACGGAAAACTGGCAAAGGAGCTGGAGATCGGAGAGCCAACCTTACGTGATATCGTAAAGGAACTGGAAAAACCTGCCAGAGATCCACGTGACGAGATGCCGAAACCGATCCTCCGTACCGATGTCCTGGATATGAAGGACCTGAAAGAAGGCATGGTCCTCAAGGGAACTGTCCGCAATGTTATTGACTTCGGTGCTTTTGTGGATATCGGTGTGCATCAGGATGGCCTGGTCCATATTTCCGAGATGAGCGAGAAATTCATCAAACATCCGCTGGAAGCAGTCAGTGTGGGAGATATCGTGGATGTCCGTGTTCTTGGGGTTGATATGAAGAAAAAACGGATCAGCCTTTCCATGAAGGGAATTAATAAATAAAGAGAAAACCCGGGACATACCGCGCGAATTTATGCGATCAGCATAAATTCTGTGCATCGCCAGGCGTGTTACTGAGAACGGAGTGAAAAGTAACGTATATTCTGCAGCATTCTGCGGCGGATTACCGGACAGATATACAATAAAGCTATAACAGAAATACAGCAGTGGTTTATACCCTATACTTTATAGAACCGGAGAAATCAGGTTTACAGGGAAAAACCACTGCTGTATTATTATATTACCAGATGCGGATTATAGGGAATGTTTACATCAGGAATACATAGATCGATCCGCATATGTATATCGAATGATCGATCAGACAAGAGGGATACATATGTAATCAGAAATGTCAACAAATGTGAGTAAATACACTCAAAGGTGTTTAAAATCCAAAACACTAGTTGGTAACTTAAAACTACTGGAATTACAGGAAATGAACCAGTGCAAGTTGAAACAGCCTTGCTAACTATAGGGTAGGACCTTGATGGTTGTAATTGAGTAATGGTATAAGTCTACGAAAACCAAGTAGCAAAGAAAAACAAATATTAAGAAAGGAAAAGCTATTTAGATGAAGTCTGTATAATGTCATATACAAGACTATACAGATATGTACCGATGGCTTAGTCGGGAATTTACGACTGTGGAGTGTACAAGAACTTGTGAGTAGATTGATATTTATATCATCAAAAGCATATACGTTGAAGCAGTAACTACAAATCGTGAGATTGTAGCAAATCATCTAGCATATACACATATGTATATGTTTTTAGTAGCAGGGATTATATTTGGATAGTACTGTACAGACCGTGCAGGAGGTCGGAAATCAGGTAAGCCAGTACAGGCAGATGTTTGAAAATTATCTGCCGGACATCACGAAATTCGGAATCAAGGTTGTTCTGGCTATTGTTGCTTTCTGGGTAGGAAGCACGGTAATTAAATGGATCGTAAAGTTTGTGAGGAAATCACTGACAAAATCCAGGCTGGATACAGGAGTGGCACAGTTTATGTCCTCACTGGTCAAGATCATACTTTACATACTCCTGATCTTTAACATATCCACAAGCTTTGGAGTAAAGGAATCATCTCTGGCAGCACTTCTCGGAACTGCAGGTGTTACTATGGGTCTTGCCCTCCAGGGTGGACTTGCCAACCTGGCAGGAGGCATGATGCTTCTTCTGTTCAAGCCTTTCCAGGTAGGGGATTACATCATCGTTAACGGACAGGATGGAAGCGAGGGAACGGTAGCCAAGGTCGAGATCTGTTATACAACGCTGTTATCCATTGATAACAAGCACATCGTGATCCCGAACGGTACTCTTTCCAATGTGACCATCACCAACGTAACAGCAAGGGATCAGCGAAGGCTGGAGATCAAAGTGGGGATCTCTTACAATGCAGATATCCAGAAGGCCAAGGATATCCTGGAAGATATCCTCACCGAGGATCCGGATACAAGAGAAGACGAAGAGATGGTGGTATTCGTAGACGAGCTGGCAGAAAGCTCTGTGATCATGGGCTTTCGTGTCTGGGTAGATACCGACCGCTACTGGGCAGCCAGATGGAGATTGAACCAGAGGATCAAGGAAGATTTTGATTATTATGGAATTGAGATTCCTTATAATCAGCTGGATGTGCATATCCATAAATAATATGCATAAAGGAAGAAAGCTAAAGCCCTTTCACATGGCAGAGAAATTGCTGTGTGGGAGGGTTTTTTGGTGAAAGTAACTGGTTTTGGGATTATTACTGCCATTCACGATAATAGAGAATATGAAAATTATTGACAAACCAGTGTCGGGGTGCAATAATACCCCACAGAGATAGTATTTGGACTCAAAACTATACTCTGGCTGAAATCACTGGAATCTTATATAAAAATAGCCAGCCGAAACCCGGGATCGGGAACGGACGGATATATGAAAATTATAAAAGATACGAGCCTGTATCGATGATAACGAAGGCGTTACAACAGTTATGGGAATTTTGAGCAACTGTTGAAGAGCATGCTTTTCGTGTATAAAAAACAGGACTCAATATACAGGGAATCAATCAGAAGCGTTTCAGGGTCGAAGTGTACCCCGAGACGTTTTTTTATTAAATACAGAAGCGGATGCTTTTATCCACTTGAAAGTTATTCCCTGCAGGAAAGGACTTATATAAGATGACAATAGAGATGTTAAAAGGAAAGATCCACAGAGCAACCGTTGTCCAGGCGGAACTGGATTATGTAGGAAGTATCACTGTGGATGAGGAACTGCTGGAAGCTGCCGGGATACTGGAATATGAGAAGGTTCAGATCGTAGATGTGAACAACGGCAGCCGTTTCGAGACATACACCATTTGCGGAGAACGCGGAAGCGGTATGATCTGCCTGAACGGAGCAGCAGCAAGATGTGTAAGCACCGGTGACAAGATCATCATCATGGCTTACGCACAGTACGAGCAGGAAGAAGCCCGTACTCACAAGCCTGCAGTTGTATTTGTAGATGAAGAGAACAGGATCAGCAGAGTGACTAATTATGAGAAACACGGACTGCTGAAGGATATGGCCTGACGCAGATCAGGAAGATAATAAGACGAAGGTGAATTCAGAAAAGAGGCTATCTCGAATCTATTAAGAAAACCGGTTCCAGAACCGGAAAAGAGGAGAGCACAATGCAGGTAACAAAAACAGTAGAAGAAACAAGAAAACAGATCAAAGCGTGGAAAAAAGAAGGAAAAACAGTAGGCCTTGTGCCAACCATGGGATTTCTCCATGAGGGACACGCAAGCCTGATCAAAAAATGCAGAGAGCAGAATGATATCGTAGTGGTATCCGATTTCGTCAATCCTACACAGTTCGGTCCTACCGAGGACCTGGAAGCCTACCCGAGAGACTTTGAGCGTGACAGCAAACTCTGCGAAAGCCTGGGAGCAGACCTGATCTTCTGCCCGGAGCCTTCCGAGATGTATCATGATCCCCACGCATTTGTAAGTATAGATACTCTGTCAGAGACACTTTGCGGAAAAACACGTCCGATCCATTTCAAAGGTGTGTGTACCGTTGTGACCAAGCTGTTCCACATTGTGGCACCGGACAGAGCATATTTCGGACAGAAAGACGCACAGCAGCTGGCCATCATCCGCAAGATGGTGCGTGATCTGAACTTCGATATTGAGATCGTAGGCTGTCCGATCATCCGTGAGGAGGACGGACTTGCAAAATCCTCCAGAAATACATACTTAAGCCCTGAAGAGAGAAAAGCAGCTCTTTGCCTGTCAAAGGCAGTAAAAGCCGGACAGGAAGCCATTCACGCAGGAATCCCGGCAGAAGAGCTTCTCGGAAAAATGCGAGCAGTGATCGAAGCAGAGCCTCTGGCAAAGATTGATTATGTATCCATGGTAGATGCACTTACCATGCAGCCGGTGGAAAAAGCTGACCGCAGCGTTCTTGTAGCAATGGCTGTTTACATCGGAAAAACAAGATTGATCGACAACTTCAGCTACGAGGTATAATGTATGGGGAAAGTTTTAAAGAAAATCGGAATTATCAGCAGCCTTGCATCCAGATATATCGGGATCATTATCATCGCTTTTTCCTGCCTGGCTTTTTTCTGGCGTGACGGATTTTCCTGGATGACGAACTATACGTCTGTATTTCTGGGAGTGATCATGTTGTATGGGTCTGACCATAAAACTGGATGACTTCCGGGCAATTTTTTCCAGACCCAAAGAAGTGGTGATCGGTGCAGTGGCTCAGTATACCATTATGCCGGTGATCGCCTGGCTTCTGTGTAAAGTGATGAACCTTCCGGCAGATCTGGCATTGGGAGTGATCCTGGTGGGATGCTGTCCGGGCGGAACAGCCAGCAATGTGATCACCTATATCGCAGGAGGTGATGTGGCGCTTTCTGTGGGAATGACCATAGTTTCCACACTGGCAGCGCCGTTGATGACACCGTTTCTTGTATATGTTCTGGCAGGAGCCTGGGTTGAAGTATCCTTCTGGGCTATGGTGCTTTCTGTGGTAAAGGTAATTCTGATCCCGGTTCTCCTGGGAGTTTTTCTCCGGAGCCTTGCGGGAGAGCATGTGGATAAGGTATCCGATGTTATGCCGCTGGTGTCGGTTGTAGCTATTGTTATGATCATCGGAGGAATTGTGGCTGTAAATGCAGAGAAGATCGTAAGCTGTGGAGTTCTGGTGCTTGGAGTAGTGGCGATCCACAATTTCTGTGGTATGATGCTGGGATTTCTGGCTGCAAAAATCTTCCATGTGGAGTATTCCAGAACAACAGCTATAGCTATAGAGGTAGGCATGCAGAACAGTGGCCTTGCTGTCTCACTGGCAGCAGCTAATTTTGCAGCCAATCCGCTTGCAACACTTCCGGGCGCGATCTTCAGTGTATGGCACAATATTGCGGGTTCCATTTTTGCGGGGATCCGCCGTGCAGGTGCAGAAAACCTTGCAGAGATTGACCGGATCAGGGAAATCGACTGCTGTAATTGCGAAAAGCAATAAGCAGTGAATGCGGATTGCGGATATCCTCCTGACGGGGAACAGAAAAGCTGTGGAAGAATGTCTGTAAAGAAAGATCCGGGGGAGTTTGAGAGATAAAATGGCAGATTATGTCGAAAGAAAAAGTCATAAAATGCAGAATTGTGGTTTACAAATTTTAGCCGGTATACTATAATAACCACATGGACGAACAAACGTCCCCAACATATGAAAACAGGGGGGCCCGCTGAAGCGAGCTGAGAGTAGACTGTAAATGTCTTGACCCATAACCTGATTTGGATAATGCCAACGTAGGGACATATGCACGAAGGATTCTTAAAGACACAGAAGATCAGAGAGTACAGAAGAAATCAGAAGTACAGAAGATTTTCATTAAGTACGTAAGATTAAGAGCCGGTTGCCGTGATGCGTATGCGTTGCAGCAGCCGGTTTTTTGTTGTATAAACACAAAGAATTTATGGAAGGAGATTTTTTTTACATGAGAAATTACAGTACACAGATGGAGGCAGCCCGTAAAGGCATCATCACACCTGAGCTTGAGATCGTAGCTAAGAAGGAACGCATGACAACAGAGGAACTGCTTCCGCTGGTAGCCTCCGGTAAGGTGGCAATCTGTGCAAATAAAAATCACAAATGTATCGATCCGGAGGGCGTAGGTTCCATGCTCCGCACCAAGATCAATGTAAACCTTGGTGTATCCAGAGACTGCAAGGACTACGATGTAGAGATGCAGAAAGTAATGGAAGCTGTAAACATGGGCGCCCATGCTATCATGGATCTTTCTTCCCACGGAAATACCATTCCGTTCCGACGCAAGCTGACATCCGAGTGTCCGGCAATGATCGGAACCGTTCCGGTTTATGATTCCGTTATCCACTATCAGAGAGATCTTGATACGCTGACAGCTAAAGATTTTATCGATGTAGTCAGACTCCATGCACAGGATGGTGTTGACTTTGTAACTCTTCACTGTGGAATCACAAGAAAGACCATCGATCAGATCCGTAATCACAAGAGAAAAATGAATATCGTTTCCAGAGGAGGATCTCTTGTATTTGCATGGATGTGTATGACCGGTGAGGAGAATCCGTTCTATGAATATTACGACGAGATCCTGGATATCTGCCGCGAGTATGATGTGACCATCTCCCTTGGAGATGCCTGCCGTCCTGGATGTCTGGCTGATGCAACAGATGTATGCCAGATCGAGGAGCTTGTACGTCTTGGCGAGCTGACCAAACGTGCATGGGAAAAAGACGTCCAGGTAATGGTCGAGGGACCGGGACATGTGCCGCTTGATCAGGTTGAGGCAAATATGAAAGTACAGCAGTCCATCTGTCAGGGTGCACCGTTCTATGTATTAGGACCTATCGTAACTGACGTTGCACCGGGATATGACCACATCACATCCGCGATCGGCGGAGCAGTAGCTGCTATGTCCGGAGCAGCATTCCTCTGCTATGTAACACCGGCAGAGCACCTTGCACTTCCGAATCTTGAGGACGTAAAACAGGGAATCATGGCATCTAAGATCGCAGCTCATGCAGCAGACATTGCCAAAGGTGTCCGCGGTGCCCGTGAGATCGATGACAAGATGGCAGATGCCAGAAGAAAGCTTGACTGGGAGGCACAGTGGGAATGCGCCATGGATCCGGAAACAGCAAAACGTATCTGGAACGAGCGCAAACCGGAGCATGATGATACCTGCTCCATGTGCGGTAAATTCTGCGCAGTACGAAGCATGAACAAGGCACTTGCAGGAGAGCATATCGATATTCTGTAAGAATACAGAATGCATATGAGCATGCAGCATCACAGTAGAACGTGGTGTTGGCAGTATCCAGCCAGAAAACTGGTTGATCGAATGCGGATATGGAAAGAACAGTAATGCTGAAATTGTGGAAAGTCTGATGTTCCGATAATAAAACATAAACCGCTGTGATCTAAAATGAAGATCACAGCGGTTTTTTGCAGAGTTGGGGACATTATTGCAGCTTGCGAAAAGACAGGGCCGCGTTATAATAAAAACAGAACTTACATATAAACGGTTTACATAAAAAGGAAGGAAAGGTACGAAATGAAATTTCCGAAAAAATTGATGGCACTTGGCCTGTCGTTATGTATGGCTGTTGTTCCATGCGGACCGGTGGCGGCCGAAGATTTTACAGATGCACAGACGGATATGACAGACGCCATTGATACTTTTACAGATGACGGGAATTCTGAGGAATCAGAAAATACCGTAAACACAGATCAGATCGCGGGAGAAGATACTGCCGTGAGCACAGATCAGATTACAGAAGAAGAGTTTCAGGGATCAGATATCGGAACGGAAACGGATGAAGCTGAAAGCTCAGAGAGTGAGGAAATACAACAGGATTCTGATGAAGGATTAATTCTGGAAGAACCTTCGGCGGTCATCAGAAAAGCAGAAGGAACAGAGGATACAGAGGAGGCTGCGGCACCGGAAGAAATTTTTGGTGACGGAGAAAACCAGGAGCAGCAGGAAGATATATTCACAGATGATATTCCGGCAGCAGGCACTTCCGAAAAAGAAACAGATGTGGAGAGCACAGAAATATATCTGTATGCGATGAATGATACCTACAGCAGTGTGATCTCCATGCCGGATACCATGCAGACATCTTATCAGATCCAGACATCCGGCAAAAATCCGGTATATACGGTTGTTTCTGGTTATACTGCGAAAGTCAGCGAAACCGGTCTTGTTACTCCTAAAATGCAGTATGTAACCTATGTAGACAAAAACGGAAATGACGTAAAGAGTCAGTGGGAATACATGTTTGGAGAGACCCTGATCTCTGTACAGGATGGAAACAGTACCGTTTATTATAAATTCATACTCAAAGATTATGCGGAGTATTACGCAGAACAAAAAATGGATACATTTCTCAAAGAAAATATTACTGCGGAAATGTCCGATTATAAAAAGGTTGAGACGATTGCTAGATGGCTTGCCAACAACTTTAATTACAGTCAGTATCATTCCGGTTATACAGGCCTGATGCTGGATGGCGGCGGAGACTGCTGGGCCAATACCAGCGCAGTGAACTATATGTGCGAAAAACTGGGACTGACCGTGTATGCAAGGTATGCGGCAAATGATCCTGGGGCAGGAAGCGGTCACAGGAACTCTGTAGTCATCATTGACGGCGAAAGATATCTGGTTGACTGCGGATATACGGGAAATGCCCCCAGACATTATGAACTGTCCAAAATGGACTATGACTATTCTTATAAGATCCTGAATGATGGAACACTCAGGCTGTATCAGTATGAAGGGACAGATACAAATATCGTAGTTCCGGATACTATTGACGGAAGAAAAGTAACGGTTCTTGGAAACAGTACTTTCCAGTATTGCACCCAGGCTTCTGATATAGAGTCTGTTACTTTGCCGGATTCGCTTACAACCATCGAAAAGAATGCTTTTTACAACTGTGAGAAATTGAAATCTGTTACGATTCCCCCAAATGTGTCATCTATAGGGCTGGCTGCTTTTGTGGAGGGCTTGTCTGAGTCCAGTCTGACAGAAATTAAAGTAGATCCGGAAAATCCGTATTTTTCTGAAAAGGACGGAGTGGTATTCAGCAAGGATGGCACAAAACTGATCGTGTTTCCGTCCGGACGTTCCGGAGATTACCAGATCCCGGATGGAACTGTAAGCGTGGGAGACTATGCTTTTTATTACTGTGTAAATGTTTCTTCCATAACAGTCCCGGGAAGTGTCAGAAGCCTTGGAGAAGGTGCATTCGGAAACTGTTCGTCGCTTACGAAAGCTGTCCTGAACGAAGGCTTGGAAGAAATCGGTGAATATGCATTCCAGAGCAGTTCAGGGATCCGTGATATTATAATTCCCGCATCTGTAAAATCAGTTGGGAAAAATGGACTTTGTCTGTCTTCCGAGTGCAGGATAAGAGTACTGAGCACAGATACTGTCTGGGCGGATGATGCGTTCAGGGATTCAGCACTGATCGCGGGAAAAAAGGATTCCACACTTCAGAAATACGCAGAGGATCATGGCCGCACGTTTGTGGAGCTGTCAGCAGACAACCGGATACCGCTTCAGAATGAATGGTTTGAACAGATCACTTCAGACTATGAATATAATGGAAAAAGCCATGAACCCGAAATAGAATCCAGTGAATCCGCACCGGAACTTGAGCAGGGCTCCGATTATAAAGTAACTTATGAAAATAACATCAATGCAGGAACTGCGACTGTAAAGATCACGGGAAAAGATATTTTCTGCGGTACAGTAGAGCGGAGTTTCAAGATTACGCCGGATGAAAATGGAATGTATGTGTGCTATTTTGCGGAAAATAATGAAACCTACCTGGAAACCACCTTTAAAGGAAAAAAGTGGAACCGGAAGTGGTAATTGACGGACTGGTACAGGGGAAAGATTATACGGTAACCTACGTTAATAATGAAAAGCCTGGTGAAGCTCGTGCAGAGCTCACGGGAATCGGCAATTATAAAGGATCGGAAACATTATATTTTACTATTTACGGAAAACTGCCGGCTGTGGATCCAATAGCTGATCAGACATATACAGGAAAAGAACTCACACCTGCCATCGTAATCCCCGGATTGAAAGCCGGCGAAGATTATTATATGTACTACGAGGATAATCAGTATCCGGGTGTTGCAACGGTAACCATTTATGGTACCGGTTATTATAAAGGTACCGCAACCATTCATTTCAAGATCATAAAAAAGACAGAAAGGTTTGTCAGCAATGTTAAGCTAAACAGAACCTCTTACACTTATACGGGAAAAACCATCCGGCCATCAGTAACCGTAACTGTAAATGGAAAGAAGATCGGTTCGAGTGCTTATAAGCTGTATTACAAAAATAATAAAAATTCCGGAATTGGAACTGTGCAGGTCAGAGGGACCGGAAAATACAGTCGTATCAACAAAACGCTTACCTTTAAGATCCTGCCTCCAAAAACTCTGCTGACAGGATTGAAAAAAGCAAACAGATCCTTTACCGCAAGCTGGAAAAAAAATATACAGGCAACCGGCTATCAGATCCAGTATGCAGCAGACAGCAGATTTAC
>ENA-OQDM01000538-OQDM01000538.1-human-gut-metagenome-genome-assembly--contig:-NODE-538-length-21327-cov-2.047830_pt1 | contig 21327 bp, 22 predicted proteins | sample MGYA00242772_ERZ504605 | MGnify/ENA primary metagenome ERZ504605 (study PRJEB26092, sample SAMD00036348) | human gut metagenome | host: Homo sapiens | study: EMG produced TPA metagenomics assembly of... | reverse complement strand
CAAAAGAGATACGAAAGAAAAACAAAAACAGGTGCAGAGACGAAGCAGCCAGAAAGGAAGGTACAGACCACCAGAGGGATAATGATTTACCCTAGACGATACTAAGAAAGAGAGGTACAAACCACCAGAAAGATAACGATTTACCCCAAACGATACTAAGAAAGAGAGGTACGGACCACCGAAAACATAAGCGCATTCGTTTTTTCATTCAAAAGAGGAAAGAAAACATGACGGTCCTAAGAAAGGATTTATGAATCAGTATCAGACGAGATTCTCAGATATGATACGATATCAGGAGTCATAAGAATAACAGATCCGGATTGAAGATAAAGCGGAGAAGTACAAACGAATCTGAGACAAGCTCAGAAAAATACAGATGAATTGAGGTATAGTCCCATGGACGAAATAGTTTAGAAGGCGGCATCGCATGAATGAATTCCATACGGTGTCGCCTTCATTGTGTGTCACAGCATTTTGGACTGTACGCTGCATATACTCTCCTGCAGACGGAAATAAAATTCCGCCGCAGGTTTCTTTTTTTATAACTGGGTCACTACAAAAATATCATAGATCGCACGGATCGCATTTTCAAAATCTGCATTGCTGACACCAATGATAATGTTCAACTCAGAAGATCCCTGATCGATCATCTTAACATTGATGTTTGCATGTGCCAGTGCGGAGAAAATTCTTCCTGCTGTTCCACGGGTAGATTTCATACCGCGTCCAACGACTGCGATCAATGCCAGATCTCCCTCTAACTCAATGCTGTCCGGTTTTGCAAGGCGGTGGATCGCAGAAATCACAGACTGCTCTTTGCCCTCAAATTCCGGCTGATGCACAAAGATCGTCATCGTATCGATACCGGATGGCATATGCTCAAATGAAATTCCATTTTCCTCAAATGCGGATAAAACTTTTCTTCCAAAACCAACTTCGGAGTTCATCATATCCTTATCAATATTGACAGAAACAAAACCTTTCTTTCCGGCGATACCCGTGATCGTGTATTTCGACTGATGACAGGTACTCTCAACAATCCAGGTTCCTGCATCTTCCGGCGCATTGGTGTTACGGATATTGATTGGAATACCGGCTTTGCGGACCGGGAATACCGCATCCTCATGCAGTACGCTTGCTCCCATGTAAGAAAGCTCTCTTAACTCGCGGTAAGTGATCGTCTTGATCGTTTCTGGATGGTCGATGATCCTTGGATCTGCAACCAGGAAACCGGATACGTCTGTCCAGTTCTCATAACAGGTTGCATGTACGGCTCTTGATACGATAGATCCGGTGATATCAGAACCGCCTCTTGAAAATGTGCGGACACTTCCGTCCGGATTAGCACCGTAAAATCCTGGAATTACTGCGCGCTCGATCTTTGCAAGACGTTTACTGAGTACCTTATCTGTCTTTTCTGCATCAAAGTTTCCCTCTTTATCAAAGAAAATAACTTCTGCAGCATCTACAAACTCATAGCCAAGGTAATTCGCCATGATGATACCATTTAAATATTCTCCACGGGAAGCTGCGTAATCCACACCGGCTTTATTTTTAAAATTCTCTGCGATTTTCTTGAACTCATCTTCTAACGATAATTTCAAATTCAGACCATTGATAATTGTGTCATAGCGGTCCTTGATCTTCATGAGCGGCACACGGAAATCTTCATCTGCCTCCACCAGGTCATAACATGCGTATAACATATCAGTAACCTTGGTATCTTTGGAATTTCTTTTTCCCGGTGCACTCGGAACTACATATCTTCTCTCTTTATCTGCGTTGATAATTTTACCAACCTTTGCAAACTGTTCTGCACTTGCAAGAGAGCTGCCGCCAAATTTCACAACTTTAATCATTTTCTTCTGAACCTCCACTTACTTTCGCGTGTAAGAAAACACCCGATACTATCCATATAATGAATATATATTATCATAAATGCAGTTTCCGTCAAATGATTTTTCCGATTTTTAGTTCCATGGAATCAAAATTTTGTATTTTTCTATATTATGTCAACTTTTCATTACCTGTACTTATAAGTACTTTAAATTCAGGTAATACCAACCGGTCCTATCAGCACTTCGCGCGCTACAAAAAGCGACAGATCCGGTCTCGTCGCCATCTTCCATTTCACCAGTGTAAGCTGCATATCTGTGATTTCAATTCCGGTAATGCCATACGGATGCACGCAGCTCCCGGCATTCAGGTACAGACTGCCGTCTGCCGGCAGCCTTGGACGGTGGGAATGTCCGGCCGCCAGATAGCAGTCATGCTCTTTTGTCCAGTTATCTAAACATTTTTCATATTTTAAGGTCTTTTTATAATTCCGCGCCGCACTCGTCGGATCACTGACGCCAAAACGCTCTAACGGTTTCCAGAAATACCGCACCAGAAAACGGGATAATTTCCAGCAGACTGAGTTAAAAAAATCTGCCTGATGCCCGTGGATCATGCAGATATCCCTGCCTCCCTCACAGTTATCTAAGATCATTGCTTCCCCTAACATGCCTTTCATTTCCATATTGTGATTTCCGTAAATGCGGTATATCCGGCACTGTTTCTGCAGTGTTTCAAACCGGCAGTAGACATCCTGATGACTCTCCTCAATGCGGGAAAGATGCCTGTTTTCCCACAATTCCTCCCCGTCACCGAGTTCAAAATAGGTGAAACCATGCGCGATATAGTAGTTTAACGCCGCCATATACAGATGCTGGTTTCTCAAGAAATTATCATTTGCCCCTCCCTCTCCCCGGTGGCAGTCGCTGATGATGATATAACGGCTGCAACTGTTAAGCGGAAGATGGACTGCTTCTGAAAGCGCTTTATCGATCCGCATCTGACAGGAAAAGGGCGGATATCTTTTCTTATTTTCCATGCTTCCATCCCCGCATCCGAAACGCATGTTTCAAACACCACGGAAGCTGATAGTATAAAAATAAAAGACGGTCAGGTGCAGCAATAAACGGATGTGTGAACAGACGGTAAAGGAAACAGCAGAAACAGTTCCAAGCCTGCACCATGCAGCGCCAAACGGACGCACAGAATTTGTGTTTCATACAGAAATCCATTCTGACATAAACTTCATTGCGGCAGATCCGGTATTTATTCCCCAGTATTTTTCCTTTCGCCCGCTTTAATCCCTCAAAAAATGCTTCTGCCATGCATTCATTCTGAAACCGTATTGTCGTCACCAATATCAGATCCGATGGTCTCGAAAATGTCCCCATCCCAAATCCGGTCAGCCACCAGTGCCGCTTCTGCAGGAAATAAACTTTTTTCCGCCTGCGGTCTAGCCTGCACTGGATAAACGGCATATCCTGATCTTCCACCGCCTCAAAATGGGCGATCCTGTAATATCGTTCCGGGACGACCTTTCCCGCATGATATACGCCAACCTCTCCTCCGGTATTGATGCCATACTGCCCCTTCCAGAATTCGATCAGCCAGGTTTCGCCAGCATAATCAAAATAGATAGGCAGTGCATCAAACACCATGCCTGCTCCCACTGCTGCCCTGTCGTAAAGCGCCTCATACCCCTGTTTTCTCTGCCACGCATCTTCCCCCGACGTGAACACGTCTTCACACGGCACATAACAAAAGCCGAATGGTTCTGCGAGTTCATTCAGAAGCTGAATTTTCTCTGCATCACACATCCGGCGTATTTTTCTCTTACTTTTTTCTCTTTTTACCGTGATGATCACTGCTGCAATCAGTAAAACAAGCAGGATCACCACAATACATCCAATTTTTATCACATTAAAATCTGGCATTTTTCCCTCCTGCATATTTTTTTCAGGAATTCACATCCTGTACTATAAGATATGCAGGGAAAAATGGTTTGGCATCAGAATCAGCGCCTATACATACTTCTTTAAAGTAGCACGCACTGCGCCCGCCCCGGCAATCAGTTCTTTAAAATACTGCACCGTCAGTCCGGCAAGACCGGCCTCATAAAGATCCACGCCAAAGATTGCTCTGTTTGTCAGCAATGGCCGGATCATTTCTTCCACATCTGTATCACCAAATTTGATACCGGCAACGACCGGGCAGACCGTCTCAAGCAGTGGGTCCGGGCTTAACTCAAATTTTTCGCCATTATCATCAACTGCCATGAGATACCGAAGCCATCCCGCAAATACCAGTGGAATGAGTTTTAAGTTTTTGATATCCTTATCTTTTGATGCAAGATAATTTTTCACAGTTTCTCCAAAGCGGATTGCAAGTTTCTGTGAAGTATCTGTGGCAATACGCTGTGGTGTATCCGGCATAAATGGATTCGGTATGCGGACATTTAACACGGTATCAATAAACTCTTTCGGATCAAGGATACCCGGATCCACAACGACCGGAAGTCCCTCGGTATATCCGATTCTCTCCACCATTTTCCGAAGCTCTGCATCTTTCATTTCATCGGAGATCTTTGTGTAGCCAAGCAGACAGCCAAACACTGCAAGAGCCGTGTGAAGTGGGTTCAAGCAGGTGCAGACTTTCATTTTTTCCACCTTGTCAACGGTTGCGCGGTCGGTAAACATGATGCCGCCCTTTTCCAGCTCCGGGCGTCCGTTCGGGAACCAGTCCTCAATCACTAAATATTCACATTCCTCTGCATTCACAAATGGAGCTACATAGGTGTTTTTGGATGTAACGACCGGATCAAGCCCATCGATCTCATCTTTCTTTAAGATCTCTTCCACGGAAGCATCCGGTCTCGGCGTGATCTTATCGATCATAGACCATGGGAACGAAACCTTTTCCCTGTCATTAACATAGCTTACAAACTCTTTCTCTGCAAGACCGTTTTCTGCCCATTTTTCGGCAAATGTATGGATTGCCGCATATAATTTATCCCCGTTATGGGAGCAGTTGTCCATGGATACCATGGCGATCGGAAGCTGTCCGTTTTTAAAACGTGTGTATAAAAGAGATGCAACTTTTCCGATATAGCTTGCAGGTTTCTCCGGGCCGGCTGCAAAATCGGCAGCGACTGCCGGAAGCAGTTCTCCTTTTCCGTTTACCAGACTGTATCCCTTTTCTGTGATGGTAAAGGATACCATCTGCAAGGACTGTCTGCAGAAAATCTCTTTTAATCTGCCATACTCGCCCTCATTTTCCGAATCGAGGATACAGGACTCCACAACAGAACCGACCACTGTTTTTTCGACGCTTCCATCTGCCTTTAATGTGACAAGAATGGAATAATCATCATGCGGACGGTTCATTTTTTCAATGATCTCATAATCAAAACCTTCCGCTACGATCAGACCTGTTTCCATTTCCCCTCTGTTTAAGATATTCTGCATTACATTTGCCTGAAATGCACGGAAAATATTTCCTGCACCAAAGTGAATCCAGCACGGATTTTCTCTGGTTGCCTCTGTTACTGCTGCACGGTCAAACTGCGGAAGCTGATATCCCTTTGCTTCCCACTGTGCCCTGTCTTTTAAACCAAATGTACTTAATTCCATAGCTTTTCCTTTCTCCATTGTTCAACGTTTTTTGATATGTTTATTATAAGTGAATCCCCTTAAGACATCCAATAGAGTTGCTTGTTGTTCACATTGCAAAAATTGCGATTCTGTGGTAAATTTTTTATATCAGATCGTCACTTTTTCCTTATATTTGAAATATTTCAGAGGATTTTACCATGCGCAGACAGTTACAGTCTCCTTTTAATGAACGACAGTATATGCTGTCCAAAGATTTTGAAATTTACTATTATAATGACAACCACTTTTATGGCGTGACAGATCACACCCACGATTACTATGAATTCTATTTTTTTCTGGAGGGAAATGTAACGATCTCCATTGAAAAGGAACATCATCATCTGAAACCGGGGGATATGGTCTTCATTCCCCCGGGTATTCACCACCATGTGTCCAGTGTGGGGGGAAACACTTCCCTATCAGCGTTTTGTTTTCTGGATCAGTCAGGATTACTGTCAGAAACTGAAAGAATTGTCCAAAGACTATGTTTATCTGATCGAACATGCACAGAATACCCATCATTTTATTTATCACTATGATGTCGTGGCTTTCAATGCGCTTTCCGCAAAGATTTTCCGGCTGATCGAGGAGATCCATGCGGACCGTTTTGGAAAAGCTGCCAAGATCGAGCTCTGCGTGAACGATCTGATGCTCCACATCAACCGGGCTGTCTATGAGGCAGAACATCCTGCAGCCCGCAAAGATGCCTCTGGTCTGTATGACGGCATCCTGCAATACATTGAGTCCCATCTGGATGAGGATCTCTCCTTAGACAGCCTCTCCAAAGCTTTTTTTGTGAGCAAATACCATATTTCCCATATTTTTAAGGATAACTTCGGGATCTCCATCCATCAGTATATTACCAAAAAAAGGCTGTCCATGTGCAGGGATGCCATTCTCAGCAATGAAAATATCACAAAAATCTACCTGATGTACGGATTCAAAGATTACACCAGTTTTTTTCGTGCATTCAAAAAAGAGTATGGCATCTCACCCAAAGAATATAAGGAACTTTATGCGCAGAAACCGCAGTAGAATCTACCGCTCTGTTTTAGTGTTAGAGGGAACCCATGGGCATTTTTTTGCAACTTCGCTGTTATAATGCTCCAATTCCCTCATCTGTGCTACGATATGGTTCATATCCATGCGCTCCACCAATTTTTCAATGATTTCCACACCCTCTTTTGCAAGTGTTTCCCTCGCTGCTTCATCTGCAATGACCGGTGTACTCATGTGGTCTTTTTTCTCGCCAAAATAATAACCGATCGCAGCACTCTGATATGCCAGTCCGAAAATATCCTCAAATCCGGCACAGGACTGCGGCTCGTTATGCGCATACTCCGTTGTGAGCGGCACGTCACTTAATCGGTTCATTTTCTGATAAGCTCCCACTGTAATTGCGTGGAAACTGTCCATTGATGTAAAAATATCCCTTGCATTTTTCATCATCTGCATGGTGAGGTCCATATATAAAATCGGCACTCCGGTCTCATCAAAGAAATCCCGCACCATCGGACTGCATGTCATATGTGCCGGGCCGTGAAAACTGATGTAGATCTGGCGTTTGAATCCCTGGCGCAACAGGCTGTTTGCCACCGCCATCAAATAGTCGATTCCTTCCCGCACACTCACCTGGACGGTTCCCCTGCCGCTTGCCGTTGCGCCTGCGTAAAAATACGGAAGTCCTGTCAATACCAGCCCGTCACACGCCTCTGCCATCTCCAGTGCAAATGCCTCACTGATGGTGGTTTCTGAATCCAGTGGAAATCCCCCGTGCATCTCTACCGTTCCGACCGGTACAATGATAATGTCATTTCTGGAAAGATATTCTTCCACCTCATCATTTAACATTCTAGGTAATATTCTTGTTCTCATATGTTTCCTCCTGTTTTTGAGGGATGTGGTATGTTTTCGGCTATCCCTCTTTTTTCTTATAAGTGAAATAATTTTTCTGCATTTGTACGGCAGATTTTTTCATAGGCACTCCGGCTGAGTCTTCCTGCGTGTTCCTGCTCATCCAGCCAGTTTCCAAGCGGAAATGTCATTTCACAATTTGCCATATCTGTTCCAAACAGCAACCGGTCCTGATATTTTTCCAGAAAAGCCAGCCCAAATTCTTCGTCACGCATGATTGCACATCCGCCACTGTTTGCGGACAGATCTCCATATAAATTTTCATAGGTTTCAAACAGATATGGCAGTCTGCCGCCGGGACATACAGCTCCCTCTCCCCATTTCATCCGTTCCTTTGGGGTCGCCGGTGCATCTTTTGAAATTTCATGCCAGAATGGCTGACTGTGCCCGATGAACTTTAATCCTTTATAACGCTTTAAATTTTCCTCCAGCAGCGGGAGCCCCGGCCCGTCCACAACCCCATACTGAAAGCCCTCTTTCGGACTCATGTGAAAAAGAACAGGTAATTTTAATTCTTCTGCCACCTCAAATACACTCTGTAAAAATGGAGCATCCAGCCTCTGGTTTACCATCAGTTCCCCGATTCCGACCGCACCGCTCTCTTTACAGGCTAAGATCCGTTTATACACATCTGTCTGGTTTTTTGCATCCACATTGCACATCCAGTGGAACTTCTTGGGGAACTGTTCACAGATGCGTTTACACTCCTCATTTGCTGCAACCAGGATCTGCTCATTTTCCTGTTCGCCGGAAGATAACACGATTCCCTGTTCAATTCCAAGTTCCTCTAAGTGCGGCAGCATCTGTGCCGCACTGGAAAGGAACATGGTATCTGTTTTCGGATACTGCTGTAATGTCAGATGAAGATGAATATCAATTTTTTTCAATCTAATCTCCTCTTTACTATTCACGTCTTTGTTTTAATTCCGCATACATTTCTTTGGTCTGTTCCTTATCCAGATTAAAGATTGCGCCGATACCAATGAGTTCCAGCACACAGGTCAGCACCGGGATCAATGCCACTAACATGTAGATATTGTTTATGGTTGCATCTGACTGCACCACATTATTTCCAGAAATATATCCGATCGCCTGGAGTCCGAAGGAAACACCTGCGGAAGCAATGGTGGAACCGATTTTACGGCTGAACGTATAAAGGGAATACATCGAGCCATCACTTCTCTCATGGAACTTCCACTCACTGTAATCCAGACAGTCTGTGACAAGCGCCCAGATCAGCATGGTAAATACGGTCTGTCCGATCATTGCCAGTACATTCAGTACCGAATAAACATAAACGTTTGGTATTTTTACGGCAAAAATGATTACACTGAGCACGGTACTGCTGATTACGCCAAACATCAATGTCGTTTTCTTTCCAAACTTTGCAACCAGTTTTGGCACAAGCGGGAAACAGATGATAATGATCGGCACACTTGCAAGACTAAGCAGAGTCATTGCAGAGGTATTTCCATAGTACTCTTTGAATACATAACTTCTAATCTGGTTTGAACCGGTGATATAGAGCATACTTCCAATGGTTGCAACCATGACACCGATCAGTGGCCTATTTTTTACGACTGCTTTCAACACATTTCCATAATTGAACTTTTCTGTATTCTGTTTCTTTTCCTCACGCACACGCTCTGTCGTTAAATGTAACAGCAGGCAGTAGCAGACCACACTTAAAATTCCAAAAATAACTGCCAGAAGTGTAAATCTTTCCGGGATAATGTTGCTTTCGCTGTCAAAACAGACTACCGGCACAAAGGATAACGCTGCAATTCCCACAAATGTTCCGCCAAGACTTCTTGCCCTTGAGAGTTTACTCCGGTCAATCGGATCTGTGCTGACCACACTTGCCATCGCACCAAACGGCATGGAAGTTCCGGTATAGCTCATTCCATATAAGACATACACAAAAGCGACCCACGCATGAAGTGCAACACCTTCAAACGGCACTTTGGAAAAACAAAGCACACCTGACAACGCTAGCGGTATCATAAAAATTTTAATCCACGGTTTGAATTTATCTCCTGATTTTCCAAGCATCCAACGGTCCGGAAAAGAACCCATGATCGGGTCATTTACTGCATCCCAGAGTCTCGCTGCAAGGAACAGGGAACCCATCCACGCCGGACTGATTCCCAGCACATAAGTACAAAAACGTCAAAAAATATGCGTCTACAAATAAATTGACAAAACTGCCCGCCATATCTCCAAACACATATCCGATCTCATCCCTTTTTGAAAAGGGTCTTACATTTCTTTCATTCATAAATTTTTCTCCTTCTGGTATTTGTACGCGCGCATTGGTTTTGTGTCTGTACATTTCACAAGAACCGATATCCTTATGATACATTTGCTTTATTGCAATTTAAATTGCATTTATACAAAAATACATTGCATATCTTACATTTATTGTGCTATAATATTTGTAGGATTGTATAAATATAATAAATCAGAACAGGAGTTTTTATGAAATATAGCCAAATGAAACGTTTTTTAATGGAACATAAGGATTCGATGAAGCCTCCGTATATTTCCACGCTCGATGGCATCCTGACTGCCGGTGGGGAATTGATCGGATACCAGGAACTGGAAATGGACAGCCCCTATCTGGATGTGCATGAGGATACCAGTTACACGAAAGACTATGTAACCCTCCACAGCCACGAGTTTTACGAACTTCTTTTCTGCCGCAGTGGAAACTTGCAATATCTCATTGGAAACACCCGTTACCAGATCCGCAAAAATGATATCATCCTCGTTCCCCCCGGCACCAGCCACCGCCCTTTATTTTTTAGAGCAGCTCGGGAACCCTATCAGAGAACCGTACTCTGGATCAACAACGATTTTTTTGAGACCTGTAAGCAGAACTTCTTTGCGGATACAGGCTCCTCCCAATATGCACCACAAAAGCAGCTCCCCTATGTCATCCGCCCGGAAGGAACACTCTTAAACCAGATCGACCAGCTTCTGGCTGCACTGTTGTACGAGGGTTCCACCATGCGTCTTGGAAGCGAGCTCTACCGCATGGGGCTTTTTCTGCAGTTGTTCTGTCTGTTTTACCGTATGAACGACCATCCGCAGTCAGACATCCCCAAACCGGAGAATACAGGCCTGTTAGACCAGATTCTCAACTACATTGAATTGCATTTATCCGAAGACCTCAGCCTCGCATCTATTTCAGCGCAGTTTATGGTAAGCCAGTCGACAGTAAGCCAGCTTTTTAAAAAGCAGCTTGACACCGGCTTTTACAAAATCGTTACCCAGCGGAGACTGATCGAATCTAAAAATCTGATCAATTCCGGCTTTCCATTGAAAGAAGTTGCCGAACAGTGCGGCTTTTGTGATTATTCTGTTTTTTACAAAGCGTTTGTGAAAGAATATGGCATCTCTCCACGCAGCTTCCGGACCCGTGAAAAAGAAACGCATGATTTTTACTGATGCGGATTCAGGTGTCAAAAGGTAACTTCAGATTTTTTGACTGGCAAATAATGCCCTTTTGATAACCAGAGATAAGCATACAAAAATCCGCGGCATATGCCACGGACTTTTCCATAATACAAGGGACTGCCATACGGCAGTCCCTAATTATGCATATTTTATACTTATTTATTTCCATCCAGCTTATCGAGCATATCCCACACGCCGAGCATATACATAATACCCAGTGCGCGGTCGTATAAGCCATACCCCGGACGAACATTGCCCGGCTTTTCACCCCAGAGGTGGCGTCCATGATCCGGACGGATATAACCCTCAAATCCGCAGTCATGGTATGCTTTTAAAATGTCAAGGATTCTGGTATCACCATCACAGTCACGATGGGAAGCCTCCGAAAAATCTCCATTCGGAAAATGTTTTACATTGCGGATGTGCGCAAATGCAATGCGGTCACAATGCTTGCGGACAATATCTGCCACATTGTTTCCCGGGTCGGCATTCAAAGACCCTGAGCACAGTGTCAGACAGTTGTACGGGCTGTCAACCATCTTTAAGAAACGGTCAATATTTTCTTCACAGGTCAGAAGACGCGGAAGTCCGAAAATATCCCATGGCGGATCATCCATGTGGATTGCCATTTTGATATCGCATTCTTTACAGGTCGGCATAAGCGCCTCAAGAAAATATTTTAAGTTTTCCCACAATACTTCTTTTGTCACCGGCTTGTAAGCTGCAAAGAGCTCGTCCAGTTTCTCCATACGTTCCGGCTCCCAGCCTGGAAATGTCATTCCATGTAAATTATTTAAAATATAGTCTGCCATTTCCTTCGGATCATCATGGATCTTGCCTGCTTCATAATAAAGTGCTGTCGAACCATCTCCTACCGGATGAAATAAATCCGTGCGCGTCCAGTCAAAGATCGGCATAAAATTATAGCAGATAACCTTGACACCGAATTTGGAAAGGTTCTTAATTGTCTGGATGTAGTTTTCAATATACTGGTCACGGCTCGGAAGTCCGATCTTGATATCATCATGTACATTGACAGATTCCACAACGTCCATATTAAAACCATATGGCTCAAGCTGTTTCTGCACTTCTGCAATCTCTTCTACCGTCCACACTTCTCCCGGCAGTTTATGATGCAGTGCCCACACGATGCTCGTCACACCCGGAATCTGTTTGATATCAGCAAGGCTGATCTTGTCATTGTCCTCGCCATACCAGCGGAAACCCATCTGCATTGGCATATCTTTTTCCCCCTTAATCTTGATAATTGCATTATAGCATGTACATTTTTTTACTGGCAATTCAAGTTAATTGCTGTTTTTATTGCAAATCTTGCGATTCCGTTACTTTTGGCATTTTTCTAATCCGCCGGAAATCCCCTGTGCATCTCTACTGTTCCACCATGCGGTTTGAAGGCGGACTCTACCGCATGGGGCTTTTTCTGCAGCTGTTCTATCTGCTTTAACGAATGAATGATCAGTTGAATTGCATTTAGCAGAAGGCTTCAATCTATACGTTTTATCTTGCCAGCAGTCCTCTCGCAAAATAATCTGCCATCGCAAGCGCCTGCTGTTCCACATCGCGGAATACATCAATGCTCTGTTCGTATTCCCCATTGACCTGATGCTCAATCTCCTCCCTGGTCAGATCCAGATGATTCAAAAGCATGTTTCTTGTTTCCCTGCTCTCAAAGTACGGATTGTAATTCGCAAAAAGAGCTGCCATCTGATTGGCATTGCGGTACCACTCCTGCACCAGCGCATCATAATCAGTCATATTTTTTGCTTTCAGCGCCTGAATGATCTGCCCGCCGATTTCAATATGCTCCGTCAGAAGATTGCGGAGCTGTCTGGTCGTTGCGATCGGAAGATACCTTGCAAATACATCCGTGATCTCGTCTGCGGTCTCAAGCAGCCGTTCTTCCACCGCCTGCTGGTCCGCATTGTCTGCGACTGCACTCATCAGGTACATTCTGGTCCAGTAAACATGATTTAACCATGCAAGGCGCATATCCTCGTTGAGACGGAGGATGGAATCCTCACGCTCGGATTCGGTCTCGTTGCTGCCTCCGGCATTTCCTGTTCCTCCTCCCATGTTTCCGCCCATGCTGCCTGTGCCGCCGCTCATATTCCCGCTTCCGGTGTTTCCTGTTCCTCCGCCCGTGTTTCGCCTCCCACGATTCTGCGGCGGCACATATCCCTCTCCCGGGCAGATAAATAGCTGCATCCCGATCTGGAGATTATATGGATTGACTCCCGGATTTCCAAGGATCAGTTCCGTCACTGTCGTGTGATACTGTCTCGATAATTTATACAGGGAATCGCCTGCCTGTATCGTATGCACAATTTTGTTCTGACAATACATATCTTTATTTCCAACCATAACTTTTTCATATTATGATATGAAATACAAAAAAATGTGAAATACCATTTCTGAGATTTCACATTTCGCATTATTTTTCTACCAGGATTCGGGTGGCAAATATAGTTTTCAGTTTTTGACTGCTAAATTGCACATCTGTCATGGCTACCCCCATATTTACAACAGCGTCGCAAATATCGGTGCAGCGATTACCGTCAGAATACCTGCCACTGCAATGGAAAGGCTGCTCATGGCACCTTCGATCTCTCCAAGTTCCAATGCCTTTGCTGTTCCAAGTGCATGTGAGGATGATCCGATCGCAATTCCCTTTGCCACCGGCTCTTCAATTTTGAAAACACGGCAGATCGTTTCCGCTAACACATTTCCGATGATACCGGTGATAATGATGACCGCAACCGTGATTGTGACATAACCGCCAAGTTCCTCCGAGATTCCCATTCCGATCGCCGTTGTGATCGACTTCGGGAGAAGCGTGACATACTGTGCATGGTCAAAGTGGAATAACAGCGACAAGACCAGAACACAGATCACACTCGTCAGAACACCGGAAATCAATCCTGCAAAAATCGCCGCAACATTCTGTTTCAGCAGTTCGAACTGCTCATAAAGCGGGATCGCTAAACAAACCGTTGCCGGAGTCAGAAGGTAACTTAAGTATTTTGCGCCCTCATTATAACTCTCATATGGAATATGGAACGCAACCAGAAAAACGATCACGGCAACGATCGAGATCAGAAGTGGATTGAATACTGCCAGTTTTAATTTTTTCTTCAAAAACACGCCCAGCTCATATGCCAAAATGCTGATCGCAACACCAAAAAATACGGAATCACATAAAAACTCTTTCATTGCTGCTCTCCTTTCCTTTTCCCCCTGCGCATCACAAATTGTGTCACATGACCGGACACGATCATAACCACGATCGTTGATACCACCATGATCATCACGATCTGCACACAGATCGGGCGTAGTGCATCCCATGCATCAATGAGTCCTGCACCGGCCGGAATAAACATTAACGGCATGATTTCGATCATGAACTTTCCGGCATCTTTGACTGCTGCAAGTGGAAGGATCCTTGTTTCCAGTGCAATAAATAAGAGAACCAGCCCATAAATACTTGCCGGTACCGGAAACGGGAGCACATATTTTAACAGCTCTCCCAGAAATGAAAACAACAGAATGATCATAAATTGTCTCAAGTACTTCATAAAATATCCTTTTCTTCAGAGGCTTCTCTGAAATTTCAATTTTCAGCCGGATATAATCATAGCACTTTTTGTTAGAATATCAACCTTTTCCGTTACTAATTATCCACTTGTATTTTTTAAAAAACATCAGATTTGTTTTCCAGTTTATGACGTGCCGGATTTTCTAAAACTTCCCCGGACGCGTCAAAGCAGGAACCGTGACAGGGACACTCAAAAGTCTGTTCTTTTGCATTCCAGTGCAGAACACACCCCATATGGGTGCACCTGTTTTTTACATGCGGTTTTAAAATTCCCTTCATCGCCTCCCACATATTAATTGCAAGCTGTGGCTTTAAAATACCTCGCGACGGATTAAAAATGGCTGCAAATTCATTTTCCCTTCCCTGCACAAGATCCGAAAGAACAATTGCTGAGATCATTGCGCCCGTCATCCCCCATTTTCCAAATCCGCCCGCCACAAAAAGATCCGGTGTCGATGAGGAATAATTGCCGATATAAGGCAGTCCGTCTAACGTCATACAGTCCTGCGCCGCCCACTGCCCGGTAATTTCTGCTTCCGGAAAATAGAGTTTTGCCTGTTCCCTTAATTTTTCAAATCCATCCGGCTCTTTTCCGGTGCGGTGGGTGATTCCGCCTAACAGCAATGTATCCTCGTAACCGCGCAGGGAAAGTCCGCCCTTTTTTGCCTCCAGATAAATGCCATCCGGTATTTCCGTATTTTTTAAGGAAAGCACATAGGAACGCTCCTGGTACAGTTTCACAAAATAGCTGCCGCGCCGGTTGATAAACGGGAAATGTGTCGCCACGATCACTTTTTCCGCCGCCACCGACCCGTGATCCGTCAACGCAAAATATTCCGTCATTTCCCGCACGGGGGAATGTTCATAGATGTTCAGATTTTTTGCAATGGCTGCCACAAATTTTAACGGATGAAACTGCGCCTGATTCGGAAAACGGACTGCCCCCGCAGTTTCAAACGGCAGATCCACCTGCTCTACATATTCTGCCGGAAATCCAAGCTGCATGACTGCCGCCGCTTCCCGTTTCAGTTTTTCCGCATCCATACGGTCAAACACATACGAATCGACTTCCTTCATATCACAGTCGATGAGCCACCCCAGGTCTTTGTAGCGCTTTAATGCAAGTTCATTGGCGCGAAGATAACCGTCTGCGATCTCTCTTCCCGCCCTGCTGATCAGACTGTCATAAATCAGCCCGTGCTGTGATGTGATCTTTGCTGTCGTATTTCCGGTCACGCCGCTGCAGATGGTATCTGCCTCTAACAGACAGTAATCCACCCCTGACCGCTGCAAAAAATAGGCGCACAGAATGCCCGCCATCCCCCCGCCAATGATCAGTACTTTCGTTCGGATATCTTTTGTCAATGTATGAAACTCCGGCAGTTCTGCCGTCTTTTCCAGATTGATTCCATGATTTCTCCTGACTTTTTTAGTCAGTATGCGTCACAATATTAAATTTTATTCAGGCAGAATGGATTGAAGCTGTGTCCTGCGCTCCTCCCATTCCTCATAGAAGTCACGCCCGCTCTCATATGGACGGAAAAAGAAAATCTGTAAAAACATCATGCAGACCGTTTTTCTTTTCATCCTCAGTATTCAGCCGCTTAAATATTCCTGCATATTCTTTTTTAAGCTGTGCCACTCTGCCAAAAACTGCTGATATCGTTTTAACTGCGGCGTATCTAACCATTTTTCCACTTTGATTTTCGTTTTGCCGCGTTCACAGGCACCACTCTGTAGAAAATAGGAAACACCCTGCTCCTCATAAATTCTTCCCAGAGGAAATAGTCTGCAGATGCCCGGACGGTATGCATGGATACTGCACCTTCCCATCTCATTTAAAAATACACAGGTATCCGTCTGTTCCTGCATTTTCAAATGCGGCACGATAAGCCCCTCTTCCACATGAAGTCCTACACAGGACTGCATCAGTTGTTCAAATCCCATCCCAAGCTCTGTCTCTAATCTTTTACAGTCATACGGATCGACTAAAACTGTATCTCCCATCTGTTCACAGCAGCTATGACAGCCCTCGCAGTCACTGCAGCCGACACGGACCATATCATGTACGCCGTATACTTTTCCATCTGAAATTTCATTGATATCCTGTAACATATATGATATTCCTCTCTTATATCCTCCGCCGGAGATACGCAGCCTGAAACGTGAAAAATTTAATTCAAAGTCCTGTTTTATAAATTTTGATCAAAGAACGCAAGCATGTTTTCACTCCACATTTTTGCAGAAGTATGATATCCAAGTCCGATTCCATGATCTCCGGTCGGATAAACCTCGCACAGATGCTTTACGCCTGCTTTTTCCAGTGCTTCATTCAAACGCATGGTATTGCTTGCAGGTACACAGCCATCGTCCGCATTGGCATAGGCATAAGTCATCGGATAATCCGACGTGATATGGAACTCAACCGATAATTTTTCACGAAGTCCCGGTTTCTCATTTGTATTATAAATATAACTTCCCTCGTGATATTCTGAAGTAAAGCTGATGACCGGATATAATAATCCTACTGCGTCCGGTCTGGCAGAAATTTTTCTATATTGTTCTACCATATCAGCTTTCTGGAATTTTGCAAGGTTTTCCAGTACATTTTCCTTTAATTCCTCATGGAGCAGCGCCTCACTCGCACAGAGATGACCGCCTGCGGATGCGCCCACGATCACGATCCGGTTCGGATCCACCTGATATTCCGCCGCATGTGCCCGCACATACATAACCGCTCTTGCAAGATCCATCTGTGGCAGCGGATAGTAGTTCGGACGGATCCGGTAGCATAAAATAAATGCCTTATAGCCGCCATCGCGTTCCATGCGCTGTGCAGGCTGAAGTCCCTCATTATAGAAGGATACCATCTCATAGCCGCCGCCCGGACAGAGAATCACCGCCGGTTTTAAGCCTGATGTATTTCTTTTTTCCTTGGAAACCGCCACAGATTCATAAGGCGGGATGGAATCACTGCCAGCAGTATGCGCAAATGCCTCGTTGTCCACAGCCGGATCACCGGTAAACAGCCAGACACCTTCCTCCGTATTTAAATCTGCATCCGGGATCCCGTTTTTCCAGTGTGACATTTTATCGCCTGCCGATGCATCATCATTTTCTCCCCACAGTGGAATGTACTTAAATTTCTTTGTCTCTGCCGTTTCTTTGATCAGGTTTGCACATTCTAAAAAGGCATCCGCTAAAAATGGTGCTCCCCACTCCATCGTTTCTTCCTTCTCAATCTGTGCCATCGTATGATCCCTGTGTTCCACCGGTACGCGTGCCATAAAACAGGTTGGAAACAGATTGCCGGCTGCACGTCCGACCGGCTCTGTATTTAAAATTTCGTTCATGGTGTTGTTTTTTGTAAACATGTGACTGCCTCTCTTTATACTGATTTTTTCAATGTATTGATTCCTGCTTCACATATGATAAGGTGAGATCTGTCTTTATCAAAACACTGACTATTACGAAAAAAAATCTGATGATACTTTTAATATACATCAGATTTTTTGTGCTGGGTACTAGAAAAACTATATTATTTTTGCATGGAGAATTTGTCTAAGCCAGGCTCTTACAGATTGTGTCCATATTGTAGTCCGGGACAGATTTTTGTTTCATTTAATTATTACGTATTTTCAGATACTCCAACCAGCTTTTTCATTTCGCCATTACTGATTCCAACCTCAAGAATGTTCATCTCCACTGCCTCCCATTCTTCTGATTCTTTTACCTCTGATACAATCCTGTCAAGCTCTATAAGCCGTTCATCCTTTACCTTAATTTCTGGATTATCTAATCGTGTATCTTTCATATATTGTAACAAACTTATCAACTCTTTGGAACCATTTTTACTTGCCATATTTAAGAAAATTTTTGTTGTACCATCCTCAAGATGTAATCCTGTTATTTCTTCACATCATCATGCATATTATTTTCCATTTCCATATTGATCTGCCTATTATCAACGGTTTTCCCCCACGCATCCAAACGTATCACCCTTTTTCCGTAACGATTTAAAATAACCTGCTCTACCTTAACCTCCTCCATCTTAATATCCGGTTCATCTAAAATAATACTTAATGTATTTTCATAAGCCTTTCTATTTTTCATTACAGTCCATTTGATAACCATATTGATTTACTTTTGAATTGTATTTTTGACTATTAAGAACTGCATTCATAATATACTACATCAAAAAACACATCTCAATCATTTTATTATGAAAAATTTATAAACCACTACCACAAAAATACCGGATAAAGACGCAGTTCCAAAACTTTCTGCGTTCTTTATCCGGTATCTATCATTCTGCTATGTTTTCCATCGACTTATCTATAAAGCCTAAAAACTTTCTGTCTCAATTAGTCCTCAAACGGAATAACTGCTCCATCATAAGTATCGTTGATGAATTTCTTGATGTCATCAGATTTTAATACTTTTACAAGTGCCTGGATGCCAGGGTTGTTCTCGTTTCCTTCTTTTACAGCGATGACATTTACATATGTTTTTGCTGCCTCAGAATCAGATGTCTCGTATGCTAAGGAATCCTGTGCTACAGAGTAACCTGCCTGTAATGCGTAGTTACCGTTTAATACAACGAATGCAACTTCCGGTGCCACTCTTGCTACCTGTTCTGCTGCGAGCTCTTCGATCTTTATGTTGTGCGGGTTCTCAGCGATATCGTTGACAGTTGCCTCTAATCCGGCGCCGTCTTTTAAAGTGATGATGCCGTTGTCCTGTAACAGTAATAATGCTCTTGCTTCGTTTGTGGTATCGTTTGGTACTGCAATCGTATCGCCGTCTGCTAACTCAGAGAGATCTTTCTTTGTTCCCGGATAGATTCCGAATGGCTCATAGTGAATGCCGCCTGCATTGACAAGGTGTGTACCTTTCTCTGCGTTGAAGTTCTCTAAGTAAGGAATGTGCTGGAAGTAGTTTGCGTCGAACTCGCCGCTCTCTACTACCTCGTTTGGAAGTACGTAATCATCAAAAATTGTGATCTCTAAGTCCCATCCCTGATCTGCAAGGATCTTCTTTGCTTCCTCTAAGATCTCTGCATGTGGTGTTGCAGAAGCTGCTACGGTAATCGTACCGCCCTCTGTTGTCTGTGTGTCAGCTACGCTCTCGGCTGCTTCACTTTCTGCTGCAGTGGTGTCTGCAACTGCTGCATCATTTGTTTCTGCTGCTGCGTTATTATCTGCAGCTGCATTGCCTGCTGTGTTGCTGCTGCCGCATCCTGCGAATGCAGATACTGCTAAAACGCCTGCTAAGATTGTGGTAAGTACTCTTTTTTTCATAATATGAATCCTCCTTGTTTTGCGGAGCAAAATGCGACTGCCTTTGCAGGAGCAGAGGATTTTACTCCTTGTTTTGCGGAGCAAAATGTCTGCTATGCATGCTATGCTCAATAGCTTGCATAGCATGTGCCTCTTGCATGGAGCAATGCCCAACACATTGGGCAGGATTTTACTCCTTGTTTATACAAATGTTAAAAAACATTGTTTACGTTTATTTTCTGCGATCTAAATTGCTCGCAAGCTTCATGCCGATCGTCTGGAATATCTGGAATAAAATTACCAGTAAAATAACCGTTACGATCATGATATCGGTCTGCCATCTGGTATAACCATAGCGGATTGCGATATCTCCAAGTCCACCGCCGCCGACGGTTCCCGCCATTGCGGAATATCCTAAAATTGTTCCAAGTGAAATGGTTGCCCCTACGATCAGGGATGTACGCGCTTCCACTAACATAACTTTTGTTACAATGGTAAAATTGGATGCTCCCATGGAACGCGCTGCCTCAATGACACCTGCGTCCACTTCCTTTAAGGAAGACTCCACCATTCGTGCAATATATGGTGCCGCTGCTATGACAAGCGGTACGATCGTCGCTGTCGGACCATAGCTTCTTCCGATCAGAAATCTCGTAAACGGAATCAGCACGATCAGCAAAATCAAAAACGGTACGCTTCGGATCAGGTTTGCGATCACGTCTAATACCTTGTAAACTGCTGTATTCGGATGAATTCCATCTTTGTCAGTGACCGTTAAAAGAATTCCCATCGGAAGTCCGATCACATAACCGATCAGTGTCGATGTCAATGTCATATAAAGTGTGTCCTTGATGCCCTCTAACAGCATCATGATAATCTGCTCATTCCACATCTTCGGTCACCTCCTCAACTGCGAGTCCTTTTTCTTTTAAATATTCCTCAATATCCACCTGTAAATGTCTATCCTCCGGAAGTCCTAAAATCATTTCTCCCTTGGCTACACCGCCGACATTCTTGGTGTCTGCCCTTAAAATATTGACCGGTGTTTTAAACTGTAAGATCATGTTTGCAATGACCGGCTCAAATGCGGAATTTTCAGAAAAGACGATTCGGATCTTTTTATCTCCCTGCATGCGCTCCTGAACTGCATTTGCCAATGGTGCATTGTTATTCCCCGGCTGATCCCTTAAGATCAGTTCCTTTGCAGCTTTGGATTTCGGATGGGAAAAGATATCCTCCACAAGTCCGTCTTCCACTAACACACCATGTTCAATGATCGCCACATGGCTGCAGATCTCACGGATCACTGACATCTGATGTGTAATGATCACGATCGTGATGCCAAGTTTTTCATTGATCTCTTTTAGCAGCGATAGGATCGAAGCGGTTGTCTGTGGATCTAATGCGCTGGTCGCCTCATCGCAAAGTAAAATCTTCGGATCGGAAGCAAGTGCTCTTGCGATCGCAACTCTCTGTCTCTGCCTCCGGAAAGCTGTGCCGGATACTGCCTTTTCTTTTTCAGAAATGGCCACCAGTTTTTTAACAGTTCTCTCGCTCTTTCTCTCGCCTCCTTTCT
>ENA-OQDM01000537-OQDM01000537.1-human-gut-metagenome-genome-assembly--contig:-NODE-537-length-21341-cov-2.790327_pt1 | contig 21341 bp, 20 predicted proteins | sample MGYA00242772_ERZ504605 | MGnify/ENA primary metagenome ERZ504605 (study PRJEB26092, sample SAMD00036348) | human gut metagenome | host: Homo sapiens | study: EMG produced TPA metagenomics assembly of... | reverse complement strand
TCCGAAACCAAACGGAAAAACCAGCCGTTAAGGTAGTAATGAATGGTGTGGAATACACAGTTGAGGATACCGGAGCCTTTGCACGATATGGTGTGCAGTTTGACGTTTACTATGATAACCATGCTGCCGCTTCTGCTCATGGACATCAGACCTGGGAAGCCTATATCGCAGATGACAATGGCAGTCAGGAAGTAACGGTTACCAGTACAAGCACTAAGAAGATTCTATATGTGACACTGACAAATGGAAGCTTTGACGCTGTGGCAAGAGCCAATCTGAATGCGGAGCAGCTGATCATCTATAATGCATTAAATACGACATATGGAAACAGAAATTATCTGTGGGATGTAAACAATGTGACCAGTGGATCAGGCGGTAATGGAATGAGCTATGAGATTCCACCGGAAGCACTGCAGGATGAAGAATTTGCCCGGATGATCCGAGAAGCGGAAAAATATCTGGGAGTACCTTATGTATGGGGTGGTTACTCTCCGTCCGGATTTGACTGCTCAGGATTCGTATCTTATGTCATTAACCACTGTGGTAATGGCTGGAACTATGGACGATTGACCGCAGATGGATTAAGAGGCGTATGTACTTATGTATCACCGCAAGAAGCAAAACCAGGAGATCTGATCTTCTTCCAGGGAACGTATAACACATCCGGTGCAAGCCATGTGGGTATCTATGTCGGTAACAATATGATGATCCATTGCGGGGATCCGATCCATTACTCAAATATCAGCACATCCTACTGGCAGCAACATTTCATGTGCTTTGGAAGACTGCCATAAAGGGGTGAACGAAGGGAGGTGAAAGTTTGAATAAAAAGATTAAAAAATATCTGGATGAGATTGCCAAGACAGAGAAAAAGATCGCGGATCTGCAGCAATATCTTAGGGGTGTCCAGGCTGCATTAAAGCAGGAAGAGGACAATGAGATGATCAGGTGCATCCGTGGTATGAAGATGGATAATGATCAGTTATATGATCTTTTGGATGGTATCCAGAGTGGAAAAGTTAAATTTCAGGTAAGCAGGGAGTCTGACGATGAAGGTTCAGGCTCCTTTGTATTCACAGAAGAAAATAAGGAGGAATATCAGAATGGTGAAATGGAAGAAAATGAATAAGAAAATGGCAGGACTGCTGTTGGGAGTCATGATGCTTTTTACAGCATCAACCACAGCATTTGCTATGTGGATGAATCGGCAGAGGCATCCAAAGTAGAGACAACTCAGACGGAACAGTCAACAGACAAAGAAGAGAAAAAGGACGAGGCGACAAACACAAACGAGGTGCTGCCGGAAGATGGAACAGACAAGGGAACTGCATTTACGACACCTGGCAATTGTGAAGTCAAGGATGACATTACCGATGATTCCACAAAGGAATTTCTTACGGTTACAACGAAGAATAACAACACTTTCTATATCGTGATCGACCGTAGTGCCACATCACAGAATGTCTATATGTTATCCCAGATTGATGAGAATGATCTGTCCGAATTTCTGGATAAAGACAGCACTGCTACTGTCGTAACACCACAGCCAGATAAATCAAAGGTAGTGCTGGATGAAACAAATAATGAGGATGTAGACAAGGAAGCTACCATTGATCCGGAGAAAACAGCATCTGCAAAAACCAATATGGGTGCAATGGCAACAATCCTGATTTTGGCTCTCGGCGGTGTGGCAGCTTACTACTACTTCAAGATCTATAAACCTAAAAAAGAGGAAGATGAGGATGATCAGCCGGAAGGTTTGGAAACAGGTGGACTGGAAGAAGTTCCGGATGAGGAAGAGTCTGAAGACGAAGATTTTGAAGAAAATGAAAAATAAATAAACTTTTTTAGTGGAGGGGGCTGTAAAACATGCTCTCTCCGTTTCGTTATATGAAGGAGGTAATACATCATGTATTTAGTAATTGCAGAAAAACCAAGTGTATCAAGAGCAATCGCAGAAGTGATTGGAGCACAGGAACGAGAAGACGGATATTTACAAGGAACCGACTGTATGGTCAGCTGGTGCTTCGGACATCTGGCCGAATATGTTTCACCGGATGCTTACGATGAGAAATTTAACCAGTGGAGATATGAAGATCTCCCGATCATCCCGAAAGACTGGAAAGTTACAGTCTCAGAAGATAAGAAAGATCAGTTCTATATCTTAAAAAGACTGCTCAACAGTCCGGAAATTGAATACGTCGTAAATGCCTGTGATGCCGGACGTGAAGGAGAATTAATCTTCAAACATGTCTATGACTTATCCGGAAGTAAAAAGCCGGTGAAACGATTATGGATCAGTTCTCTGGAAGATTCAGCAATCCTTGATGGAATGCAGCATCTGAGATCCGCAGAGGAATACCGACATCTGGCCGAAGCTGCTGTATGCCGTTCTCAGGCTGACTGGCTGGTAGGAATGAATGCAACCAGAGCTTACACCACAAAGTACTTCAAAAAGCTGACCGTTGGAAGGGTTCAGACACCGACACTTGCCATGTTGGTGGAACGTGCCGGACAGATCAGCAATTTCCAGAAAGAAAAGTATTTCAATGTGGAACTCGATTGTGATGGAATTCCGGCTGTAAAGCCAAAAATCTTTGATCCGGATGAGGCGGAACAGTTAAGAAGTAGATGCCAGGGAAGTGAAGCTATTGTCACAGCAGTAAAAGAAACGGAAAAGAAAGTAAAAGCACCAAAGCTTTATGATCTGACCACACTGCAGAGAGAAGCAAACCGTATCTACGGAATGACAGCCAAACAGACACTGGATACCGCTCAGAGCCTGTATGAAAAGAAACTGATCACTTATCCAAGAACGGACAGCCAGTATCTGACCGAAGATATGGAGCAGACCGCAAGAAATGTGGTTCGTCAGATTTATGAGAAATATCAACTGACAGGTCCGTTTGATCAGCCGGAGCAGCCAGATGTGAAGAAAGTCATGAATAACAGCAAGGTGACAGATCACCATGCAATCATTCCAACGATGGAACTTGCATCCTGCCATCTGGATGAATTGAAATCCTGGGAAGAAAAGATTCTTTTCCTGATTGCAGTCCATACGGTCATGGCAATGAGTAAGGATCACATTTACCAGGAGACAGAGATTGAAGTGGAATGCCAGGAAGAAATCTTCAAAGCAAAAGGAAAGATTGTCCTGCAGGATGGATGGAAACTCTTTGAAAACTGCTTCAAAAATAAGGATCGCATGGCAATCGTAGATCCGAATCAGGAAATGAAAGAGAGGATGCCGAAAGTAACCCAGGGACAGACTTTCTATGCTGTGGATGCAGAAAAGACAGAGCATTTTACATCTCCACCGAAACCATACAGCGAAGATACTCTCCTTGCGGCAATGGAAACTGCTGGAAATAAGGAATTCGATGAAGACACAGAAAAGAAAGGATTAGGAACTCCGGCAACAAGAGCCGGTATCATCGAGAAACTGGTCTATTCCCAATATGCTACCCGAAAAGGAAAACAGATTATTCCAACAGATGATGGAAAAGTCCTTGTGGAGATCCTGCCAGACTTTCTGAAATCTGCAAGTATGACTGCAGAATGGGAAAATCAGCTGCTTTTGATGGAGCATGGAGAAATTGCACCGGAACAATTTATGACAGGGATCAAAAACATGCTCACCATGATGCTGAATGGATGCGATGCGATTTCCGAAGAAGAAACAAGAAGATTTCAGACCAGAGAAAGCATTGGAACATGTCCGGTATGTGGCAGTTTGGTATACGAAAGCAAAACCAACTTCTATTGCAGCAACCATGATTGTCACTTTGCTCTGTGGAAAGATAACCGCTATCTGCAGAATATGGAAAAAAACATGGATAAAAAGATGGCTGCTGAACTTCTGAAAAGTGGATATGTGCATGTAAAAGATCTGTATTCCAGAAAGAAAAATATGTATTTTGAGGCAGATCTTCATATGGATGCAGATGAAACCGGAAGGGTGAATTTTTCTTTAACCTTTCCAAAAAAGAAACCAAAAAACAAAAGCAAAAAGAAATAAAAAAACAGATTAGAGGAGGAAACGAAGAATGAATTTTAACGAATTTGTAAATGAAGTAAAGGACAATATCAGACTCTTTTTACCAAAGGATTATGAGAATGCAGAAGTATCAACGATGGAGTGTCAGAAACTGAACCGTGCCTATACGGGACTGATGGTGAGAAAAGAAGGTGAGATGCTTACCCCGACGATCAATCTTAACCAGCTGTATGAAGCATATAAAGCACAGCCTGGCGTAACAATGGAAACTGTATGCAGAAAGATTGCAGATATAGTTATTGAGGCACCGATACAGGTTGATCTGAAATCCATTTTAAATTATGAAGATGTGAAGGACAAGCTGTTTATCCGTGTATCATCAGCCGAAGCAAATAAGGAAGTCCTCGAAAATGCTCCACACCAGCTGAAAGAAGACCTCGCAATTACCTATCATGTGGCAGTAGGCAAGGATCAGGATGGATTAAGTTCCATGTTTATCAAGAATGATCTGCTTGAACAGTATGGAATCTCAGCAGAACAGCTTCATGAAGATGCTATGAAAAGTTCACCGCGAGTTATGGTCCCGGAGGTATCAAGTATAGGTGCATTGATAGATGAAATGTATCAGAAAAATATTCTCATGCTGACACCGGATGAACGTGAAATGCTGCAGGAAACATTGCAGGAATCAAGTGAGATGCCGACATTCTTTGTTGTTACAAATACAGAAAGAGTTGATGGTGCCGGTGTGATCTTTTATCCGGAATTCATGGATAACATGGGGGAACTTCTGGGAAATGATTTCTTTATTTTGCCATCATCCATCCATGAAATGCTGATTTTACCGGATGACGGGCAAGTGGATGCTGAAATGTTAAGAGATATGGTAAAAGAAGTCAATGCGACTCAGGTAGCACCAGCAGAACGCCTTACCAATGATGTATATCACTTTGACACAAAGGATCACGTCTTTGAAAAAGCCGACAGATTTACAGAACGTCAGAAAGAAAAAGAAGCGCAGGCTGCAAAAACAGAGAAAGCAGGAAAAGAACAGCCGGATCAGAAACCGAAAACAAAGAAGCACGATATGGAACTCTAATATCAAGCATGAAACCCGTTAAATGAGCAAACGCCCTGCGGCATAAGGAAATGTCGTGGGGCATTTTGAAAAGGAGAAGATTATGACGAAAGAGAACATTAAAACAAATACAAGCTTAAGATACAGCCAGTATCGAAAAAGATTATCACACACATTTTCGTTTAAAAAATTGAAGAAGCAAATTGAGACGTTACATGATCAGGAATTTATTATAAATGTGCCGATTGGAGGTGTTGCTGATGGCAGATAAATTAGAACAGGTAGCAATTCGTATGGTGGAACAGCCACCACTTTATAGTAATGAACCTATGAATAATCCAGATGTAGCAATTCGTGTTATGAATGAATTTCTTTCCCAGATGGATCGGGAACTCTTTTGTATTGTTAATTTACAGGCAGATTTAACACCGATCAATATGAATATCGTATCTGTAGGATCGCTGAATGAAGCATTAATTAATCCAAGAGAAATATTTAAGAGTGCAATTCTTTCGAATGCTCATTCAATGATGCTCATTCATAATCATCCGTCCGGAAATCTGACACCATCTACATCGGATATCCAGACTACAGCAAGAATGCAGGAATTAGGGGAATTGATGGGGATTTCATTGGTTGATCACATCATTACAGGACGGAATGGGAATTACTATTCCTTTCGAGATAAAGGAGAATTTCCAGATAGCAGGGTTCGTTTTTCTACTCGTGTTGAAGATATTGATCTGACTAAAGGAATGGTGACTGAAGCCACCGCACCCTATGAAGAAGTAACAGATACAAAAGAAAAGGGTGACGTAAGAGATATTTCAACAGTGCAGACAGCAACAATTCCATTACCGGTTCAGGGAAAAGATATGGACAGCATTATGCAGTCACTGGAATCCGGTGTGGAAGAACTTTTTACAAGTAACCGCTATCAGGAATTTCTTAAAACCATGGCAAAGTTTCACAATTATTCCTTTAATAATACAATGCTGATCGCCATGCAGCGACCGGATGCCACACTTGTTACCAGCTACAAAAACTGGCAGTCCATGGGTAGACAGGTCATGAAAGGCGAAAAAGGAATTACAATCATTGCACCGGCACCATATAAGAAAATGAAGGAAAAAGAGGTTCTGGATGAAAATCAGCGACCGATCATGGGAACCGATGGAAAACCTAAGACTGAACAGGTGGAAGTTACAGTTCCGCATTTTAAAGCAGTTACCGTCTTTGATATTGCTCAGACATCCGGGGAACCAATCCAGACACTGGCACCAGAATTACTGACTGCAGCTGTACAGGATTTTGATTCTTTCATGCAGGCTATTCAGAAAATATCCCCAGTGCCGATACGATTCGATGAGATCGATGGCAATGCCAATGGATATTATCACAATGCAGACAAGGAAATCGTGATCAAAAAAGGGCTCAGTGAAAGTCAGACCTTAAAGACTACTATTCATGAAACAGCCCATGCTAAACTGCATGACAAGGAAATCATGGAAAGCCTGGGTGTAGAAAAAGACCGTCTGACAAAAGAGGTTGAAGCAGAATCCGTTGCTTACTGTGTGTGTTCTTCCTTTGGTTTGGATACATCGGATTACAGTTTTCCTTATATTGCAGGTTGGAGCAGCAGCCGGGAAATGAAGGAAATGAAAGCATCTATGGATGTGATCCGCAAGACAGCCGGTGAAATGATCGATCAGCTTACAGAAGAACTGGAAATCATTCTTGAAGAAAAACAAAAAACAGAATTACATGAAAAATACGGCATTCTGGTAGATGCACTGGAAGCAGCCGGATACCGCTATGATTATCGGGAAAGCAAACCGGGACATATTGTACTGGCACCGGATGGGACACATGAAATTGCTGGGTATTTGCAGTTTGAATCATGGGAAGATATCAAAGATTGGCTGGAAGATACGATTGCAGAAGGAACGGATATTTCGGAAAGAGTTGATCGGGCTTTGTATCCATTTAAGTTTGATTATACCCTAGAGGAAGAAATGTTCAGAGGGAATGGTGACCGCTATGCGATTTACCATGTGGATGAAGGCACACCGGGAAAACAACATTTATTTATGAATATGACAATGGTCAAAGAAGATGGCATTACAATCGATGCGGACAATTATAAATGTGTCTATTCTGGCAGATTACATGAAAATGAAAAGCTGGATGATTTGTACGCTATGTTCAACGATAATCCACCGGCAGATTATAAAGCACATTCTATGTCGGTCAGTGATGTTATCATTACAAACCGTGGTGGGGATATGCAGGCATATTACGTGGATCGATTTGGATTTGCAGAACTTCCAGACTTTGCAGCACAAAGAGAAAAAATACTCGATATTGTCCCGGAAATAGAAAATGTGGATTATGAAAATGATCTTACATGTATCAGCTTTTATGCGGCTGAATGTGCTGAATTTCCTGTAATGGGTGAAGTACATTATGACCTGACATTACCAGAAGCCTTGGAAGCTTATGAGAAAATCCCATCAGAACGTATGCATGGACTGAAATGTGTTGGCTTTGATCTGAAAGACGGAAGTGATTAGGAAGGAATGCAGAGTCTGATGATTGAAGGAAAAATACAGAAAGAATTTTTGAATTCGATTCCTGGATTTAGAGAAAATTCTTATGTGCAAAATGCAATCAGTCGTGTGGAAAAATACTTGGAAGAAAGACATCCAAATGTGGAAAATCCTCTGGAATCCAATAAGAAAGTGGATAACGAAAAAAATATAAGCGAAGAAAAAAACGAGAAGGAGCTGAATATACAGATGAAACCAATACCGAAAAAGAAAAGGGGGGAAATGAGCCTATGAGAAATGTAAACCTGGAAGAAAACGAACTGACTATTACTGCTATCTTCCAGCAGCACACAAAGGAAGAAACAATCCAAACACTGAAAGAAGCTTTGGAAGTTTTGGAACAGGAAGAAAGTGATTCTGAGAATGATGAAATAATTGAGATCATCAATTCTACAGTTGGAAAATTACAGCAGATCGAAGACAAATACTACTATTCTCTGGATCTGAATTATTATCTGAATAACTTGGAGGACGATGCCTATGAAGCTTAATCAATTTGCAGTCTACCGAGTAGATCAGCAGACAGCAGGAAAAGCACTGTGGCATCTGCCATATCAAGAGGCAAGACAGCAGAATGTGTCGATTACTGTCGAAAATTACCGATTAGTCGCGATTCATGAAATGCAGGAAAATGAAAAAGTCGCTGACATCTGGAAACGGACGAAAAATCAATGCGAAGTCAGTGACGTGCTCGTATTGAACAAGGGTGGAGAAATCAGCTGCTACTATGTAGATGAGAACTATCCACAGTATCTGGCCGGATTTATTCGTATCAACACATCCGGTGCACTAATCACTATAGAAACTGAGAATTATCAGATTGATGGGAAAAAGGGGAACTGGATTGCAACAGACACCATCATTATTGATGGAAAACAGTTTTATTTGATGGAACATCAGGTATACCGAGATCAGGCCCAGGGTGTTATCCTGGATGCCTATGGAAAAATGGTTGTCGAAGAATGTAAGAAATTCGATGAAAAGACAAAACAAAAGATTCATGATTACATCCAACAGCAGGTACCGCTAAATCCGGTCGAACAGCTAAAACAAGATGGTAAAATCCGTCTGGAACATTACCAGAAATTCTACCAGAACGGCACTTATGAACGAAGCAGAGAATCTGGTACCGAAGCCAATTATGATATGGTGGACGGTCTGGTGAATAATCAGAAGAAGAATCAGGAAAAGACCTCTGATGCTAGCAGCAACAATCAGACCTCCCGAAATCAACAGGATGGAAAATCTAAGAAACGAAGATCTGTAATCAAACGACTGCATCAGAAACAGATTGCCATTGCTCGCCGGTCCGGAAAGCCGATACCAAAGTACCTGGATCAGGAAATGGAAAGAAAGCGTGGATAGAATATGCGAAGGTTAAAGTGTGAAAAAGAAACGATTATTCTGATTAATGAAGATGATGGATTCTATGATGTGTATACCTTCAATCAGAACTTGCCGAAACGGTTAAGAGGCTTTGCAGCGAAGTATCCGGATGATTGCTGGTTGAAAGGATCTTCGGAGGATGGTAGTGAAACGTATATGATTAAAAAAGCGCGGTTATCATTGAATTTAAGACCACCCTATTCCAAGGATAGAATATCTGAAAAATCCCCAGAACTGTCTTATTTATATAAAAGCAATGATACTCGAAAGAACATCGGCCGGTCTTTGTAGTAGCCTGATTTTAAGCGAAAAGCTGTACCCGCACCTGTTGGAGATTGACCGGGCGGAGCAGGAACGGATGGACGCCATGCTGCCCCGCATGATGGAGGTAGCGGGCGTCACCGAGGAACTGAAAGCCTGTGACCCTATGCGCTGGGTGGGGCTGATGAACACGCTGAAAGCGCAGGCAGAGGAAATTATTCAAGATGAACTGATTTACAAATAGTTTTTAGGCACAAGAAAGGCCGGGATTTTGCTATCAAGCGGAAAATCCCGGCTTTGCTCTTATCGGTTTTCCAAATTCTTTGACCGCCGGTATTCCAGCGGCGATAGTCCAAACTGCTTTTTGAACACGGCTGCAAATTTGCTTTGATTCATATAGCCAACCAACTCTGCTATTTCTGCAACGGACAATCTTGTAGAAGTCAGTAACTCTGCAGCTTTTTTCATTCGGACTTCCCGTAGATAGATGGAAATATTTTGACCAAAAACGCCACGAAAATAGTTTTTTAAGCTGGTTTCGCTGACAGAAAACTGAGCTGCCAATTCCCATGCAGGATGATGTTGCCGCAAATCGGAAGTGATAATTTTTTCAACACGTTTTGCTATATCTACCTGTGTTTCAGTAAAAAATGTGCAGGCTTGCGATGGGGGGATATTGTTAAGATTTTGTAGTAATGAAAATAGAGCCAGAACATAGATCTTCATTTGAGAAATCGAAAACGGAGGCACAATATCAAAAAGTTCCCAGAGCTTAATCAATATTTCTTCAACTTCAGGAGTAACTGCTGAGATATAAGTGTTATCGTTTGGGCAAAAAAGTTCAATGATTTTAGGAATGTCTATGCCAAACTCTTTTTGTATCCATGTACTCTCTGTTGCCAGTGTATTAGTATCAACAAAAAGCTCCATTCCCTCATAGATACGGCGAGGATAGACATATTGCTTTTGGGCAAAACACTCCGTGAGAGAAATATCTCCATCTTTCACATATACAAAGTTTCCGTTATTCAAGATAATCTCGCAACGACCAGTCACGCAATAGTTTAGGAGCAAAGGCCCTTTTTTAATGAAACTATCTTCACCCAAATTTGGAGCTGCCCATGTCGGAGAATTTATAAAAATATACGCAATAGTAAGTCCGGGGAAAAGTTGAAAAAACGTCATAGACCCTTTTCCTTCCTTAGTTTTCATAAGTAGTTCTGCGTTGAACTCGCTACGTTTTATTGAAACGCCGGGAATTTCAATACATTTTCTAATAATATCATCAATCTTCATTTTTAACTCCTGTCGATTTGTCTGGCTCATTGCCCTTGATTTTAATCATATTATAGAATTGTAAGCGAAGTCAGTCAATAAAAAAACTCGTTGCTGTTTGGAGCCAAAAAGATGATTGGTTGTAGAGAGCTACTGCTAACTATGGTATCTTATAGAGAGGTTAGAAAACGCTAACCAGCAAATGAATGGAGGTATTCGTTATGAGTAACAAGTTACAAGCAAAAGACCTGATTAACCTCGGCCTTTTCACCGTTCTCTACTTTGTGATTGGCTGCTGTGTCGCCATTCCCGTCGGCTTTGTACCTATCTTTTTGCCGATCCTCGGAGCATTGTGGTCTTTGATTACCGGCATCCCGTTCATGCTGTTCCTGACCAGAGTTAAAAAATTCGGCATGGTTACAATTATGGGAATTTTAAGCGGCCTGCTGATGGGGCTGACTGGCATGGGATTTTGGGGCGTACCGATGGGCGTGATTTTTGGGCTGCTGGGAGATCTGATCTTGAAATCCGGCGGTTATAAAAGCGCCAAGAAGAGCCTGATCGGGTATGCGGTGTTCAGCCTTTGGATGGTTGGTACATATATCCCCATGTATTTCATGGTTGAGGATTCCTGGGCCAGTTTTGCGGCCAGCTTTGGTGAGGAATACGCTGACAGGGTAATGGCTGTTATGCCTATGTGGAGCATTATTCTGGTAATCGCCGGAATCTTCATTTTTGCGATCCTGGGCGGACTTTTAGGTAAGGCGCTTCTGAAAAAGCATTTTGCTAAAGCGGGCATTGTGTGATGAACGGGCTATCATTTTCAGCAACAACCGAAAAAAGAAAAGGAATCCTGCTTGATCCCCGGACAAAGCTCATTCTGCTGCTGACGATTACAACACTGATGTTCAGTACCAGTAACGAAGGAATTATGAACATCGTCAAGCCGTGTCTAAGCCTTGTCCCCTTTGCTCTGATTTTGTCGGAACGCCGTTTCAAAACAGCAGGAAAATATCTGGTGCTATATGCGGTTTGCTTTATACTGGAACGGATTGCCCTTACGAGTTTGAGCGGATTACTCTCGTTCATCGTGCTGGCAGTGACATCTATCATGACGCGGTTTGCGCCCGGCATTATGACAGGTGCCTATCTGATCTCATCCACTTCGGTCAGTGAGTTTATCGGCGCAATGGAGCGTATGCACATCACGGAAAAAATCGTGATTCCAATGTCTGTCATTTTTCGCTTTTTCCCAACCATCAGCGAAGAATATCAGGCCATCCGGGATGCAATGAAAATGCGGGGCATACGATTCGGCGGGAAAAATCCTTTCCTGATGTTGGAATATCGCCTTGTTCCTTTGATGGTGTCCGTTGTGAAGATTGGTGATGAACTTTCTGCTGCTGCGTTGACACGGGGGCTTGGAGCCACCGTTAAACGTACAAACGTGTGCCAGATCGGTTTCCATGTTCAAGATTTGATTGCGATTCTGTTTTGCGTTATCTGTTTTGCCTTGTTTTTGTTTCAGCAGCAGATTTCTTTTTGACGGGAGGGGGTGAACCTATGATACGGATTGACCATGTGACTTTCTCTTATGGAGAAGAAAACGAGAACGCTGGTGGAGTCCATGATATAAATCTGACCGTAGAGGACGGTCAATGCGTCGTACTTTGCGGCGAAAGCGGCTGTGGAAAAACGACAATTACCAGGCTGATCAACGGTCTGATTCCCCATTACTATGAAGGAAAAATGAATGGAGAAGTGTGGGTAAATGGGGCAAAGGTTTCGGAACAGCCCCTTTATGATACCGCGAAAACGGTTGGCAGCGTGTTTCAAAACCCCCGCTCACAATTTTTCAATGTGGACACAACCAGCGAAATCACATTCGGATGTGAAAATCTCGGCCAGCCGGAGCAAAGTATTCGGGAACGATTAGATAAGACCATCCGGGATTTCCGCCTGGAGAAATTGATGGGACGCAATATCTTTCATCTCTCCGGCGGGGAAAAGCAAAAAATTGCCTGTGCCGGGGTATCCATCATGGAGCCGGATGTGCTGGTTATGGATGAGCCGTCATCCAACCTGGATGCTTCCTCTATCCTGGATCTGAGAGCAATACTTGCGTTTTGGAAGTCGCAGGGGAAAACAATTATAGTGTCAGAGCATCGGCTCTACTATCTGCGCGGTCTTGCGGATCGTTTTATCTATATTACCGGCGGAAAGGTGGAAAAAGATTACTCCGCAGCGGAGTTTGAGCGCCTGACGGAGCAACAGAGAGCCAAGTTGGGGCTGCGTACCTTTATTCTTGAAGATTTGTTGCCGCCGAAAGCATTGCCCCAGGCCGGTCAGCAAATGGAACTTCACAATTTCTGCTTTGCCTACAAAAACGAACCGGAAACGCTGCACATCCGGGAAAGTAAAATCCCTGCAAATCGTATTGTCGGGATCATCGGGAATAATGGAGCTGGAAAGTCCACCTTCTCCCGGTGTTTCTGCGGCCTTGAAAAGCGCTGCGGTGAGGTGATCTGGAACGGCAGAACTTATCGGCCTAAAGACAGACTAAATACCTGCTACATGGTGATGCAGGAAGTCAATCACCAGCTTTTCACGGAAACTGTGCTGGATGAAGTCCTGATCAGTATGGAGGAGGAAAATCAGGAGTGGGCTGAGGAAATCCTTGCCGAGTTAGATTTAATCGGCTTCAAAGACAGACACCCTATGTCCCTTTCCGGCGGCCAAAAGCAGCGGGTAGCAATTGCCTCGGCAATCGCATCCAAGCGTTCTATCTTATTTTTTGACGAACCGACCAGCGGTCTTGATTACAAACACATGAAAGAGGTTGCCAATGTCTTGAAACAAGTCAGGGATGCAGGCATTACCTTGTATGTCATTACCCATGATCTTGAGCTGCTTTTAGATTGTTGTACGGATATTGTCCATTTTGAGGACGGTTCCATCATCGACAAATTTCAAATGGATGAGGCCGGTCTTGAAAAAATCCGAAACTATTTTATAAAGGGGGTGCCTACAAAATGAAGGAAGAAAAGAAAGAGTCGCCCATAGGCGTCTTATGGGGATGGGGCAAGCCCTATCACGGGAAATTCATCGGCAGTATTATCCTTGCGGTATTAGGCGTGGCCTGCCAGATGGTGCCCTATTTCTGCGTGGCGCATATTGTCACACTGATGCTGTCGGGAGAGCAGGATTTTTCCAGTTATATGACGGCCTGTATCGTTGCATTGTGCGGTTATTTGGGAAAGGTTGTTTTCGCCAATCTTTCAACAGTCATTTCCCACACGGCGACCTATTACACGCTGCGCGATCTGCGAGAGAATATCACCGCGAAGCTGGCCCGCGTCCCGATGGGGACGATTTTAGATACTCCGTCCGGCCAGTACAAAACGACGATTGTTGACCGGGTGGAGGGAATGGAGCCGACCTTTGCACACCTGATCCCGGAAATGACCGCAAATGTGCTGGTTCCCATTGTGATTGTCGTGTACCTGCTTATTCTGGACTGGCGTATGGCGCTCTTGTCCCTTGTCACTCTCGTGGTGGGCCTTGTGGTTATGTCCGCCGGTATGAAAAACTATCCCGTCAAGTGGGAGGGTGCTGTCAAGGCAGGCAAGCAGATGACAGACGCCATCGTGGAATATATCGGAGGCATTGAGGTGGTGAAAGCGTTCAGCCAATCCGCCGGTTCCTACAAAAAATATTCTGACGCGGTGAATTACAACGCCAACTACTATGTGGACTGGATGCGGGAAAATCAGAAAACCATGAGCGCCTATAACGCCATCCTGCCCTCGGTGCTGATCTGCGTACTGCCCTGCGGCTTTTCGTTCTGGCTCTCCGGAAGCCTGGAACTTTCCACCTTCCTGTCCATTGTGATTTTCTCTCTGGGCCTTGTTGGGCCGATTATTGCGGCCTTTACCTTTACGGACGATTTGGCTGTACTGGGGACAAATGTGGAAGAAATCAGCCAGCTTCTGAACGCCGAAGAACTGAACCATAAAGAAACGCCGATCAAGCTGGAAGATACCGGCATTTCTCTTAGGTCTGTGTCGTTTTCCTATGACGGGACAACAGAGGTTTTGCATGATGTGAATCTCGCCATCCACCCCGGAACCATGACCGCCCTTGTAGGGCCGTCCGGCTCCGGCAAGTCCACGGTGGCGAAGCTGATTGCCGGGTATTGGGATGTTACATCCGGTAGCATTACCCTCGGCGGCCATGAGCTGAAGGATATGCCGCTGTCTGAAATTGCAGACCAGATTTCCTATGTATCTCAGGACAACTACCTGTTTAACCGCAGTATCCGGGAGAATATCCGCATGGGAAGACCCAGTGCCACGGATGCAGAGGTGGAGCAGGCAGCCAAACAAAGCGGCTGCGACGCCTTTATCCGCAAGCTGGATAATGGCTATGATACGGTTGTCGGCAGCGCCGGTTCCCATCTTTCCGGCGGTGAACGCCAGCGGATTGCCATCGCCCGCGCCATGCTGAAAAATGCGCCGGTTGTCATTTTGGACGAGGCAACTGCCTATATCGACCCAGAGAATGAGGCGCTGGTGCAGAAAGCCATTTCCACTTTAACTGTCGGCAAGACCCTGATTGTGATCGCACACCGGCTGTCTACCATTGTTGGCGCAGATAACATCGTTGTGGTGAAGGATGGAACCATCCACGCACAGGGTACGCATGAGAAGCTGCTGGAAACCTGCCCCCTCTACCGGGATATGTGGCAGGCGCACATCGGCGCGAAAGACCAGATGTAAGGGGGTGTTGTCAGATGTATGGAACATTGAAAAAAATCTTTGCTTTTGCAGGCAGCAAAAAGGGGCTTCTAAAAAAATCCCTGTTATTCTCATTCCTGTCCGGGCTGTTTTCAGCCATGCAGTTTGCCGCCCTCTTTGTAGTGATCGGCGCGTTAGTATCTGACAACCGGGACGGAAAGTTTATCTGCATTTCGCTGGGAATTATGGCCGTTTCCCTCATTGGGCGTATCATCACGACCTATTTTTCCACGATGGAGCAGACGGAAACCGGCTATTGCATGGTGGCGGAAAAGCGTATCCACATCGGAGATCGGCTGCGCTACATCCCGATGGGCTACTTCAACAAGAATAGTATCGGGAATATTACCGCCATTGTCACAACAACTTTGGGTGATGTAGAGAACTCAGCAGCCCGTGTCCTGGTGTCAGTGCTGGGCGGTTTTTTCAACTCGGTTGCCCTCGTCATAGTTCTGTTGGTATTTGACTGGCGGATCGGTCTTGTGGCCACTGCCGGTGTCCTGATTTACCTTGCGGCGGCGGAACTGGCTCTTCGTAAATCTGCCGCGCTCAGCGGGGTGCGTCAGCACACACAGGAGTCCCTTGTAGAGTCTGTGTTGGAGTACATTCAGGGGATGGGGATTGTCAAAGCATTTGGACTGGAACGGGACAGCACGCAGTCTATCGGCAGTGCAATTAAGGCGAGCTGCCGGGATAACCTGAAATTGACAAAGGCCAGCGTTCCCTATGACGCTATCAAACAGGCTGTTGTCCGAGTGTTCAGCGTCCTGTTGCTTTTGGCCTCGGTCTGGTTCTGGCTGGACGGCTCCCTGCCGCTGGCCTACGGTCTGATTTTGGTGATTGCTTCTTTCATGGTGTTCAACGATTTGGAGAACGCCGGGAATATGGCCTCTTTGCTGCAAATGCTGGCGGCCTCGATGGATACGGCAAACTCCATTGATGACACGCCGGTAATGGACGAGAAAGGCGCTGATATTACGCCGAAGTCCAGCGAGATCGTGTTTAACAAGGTGGATTTTTCCTACGCAGACCGTAAGATATTAGATCAGGTCAGCTTTACCATTCCCGAAAAAACGACTACGGCCATTGTCGGCCCTTCCGGGGCAGGAAAGACAACGATGTGCAACCTGATTGCCCGTTTTTGGGATGTGAATGCCGGGAAGATTACCATAGGCGGTACGGATGTACGAGATTTCAAGCTGGACAGCCTGATGAAGAATATCTCGATGGTGTTCCAGAGCGTATACCTCTTTGCAGATACGATTGAGAACAATATCAAGTTTGGCTGCCCGGATGCTACCCATGAACAAGTGGTTGAAGCGGCGAAAAAGGCTTGCTGCCATAACTTTATTTCTGCCCTGCCGGATGGCTATGACACCGTGATTGGCGAGGGAGGCGGTACTTTGTCCGGCGGCGAGAAACAGCGGATTTCCATCGCCCGCGCCATGCTGAAGGACGCACCTATCATCATTTTGGACGAGGCAACAAGCAGCGTTGACCCGGAGAATGAGGATGAATTGCAGCGGGCTATCGAGGCATTGACCCATGACAAGACCATCATCATGATTGCCCACCGTCTGAAAACCGTCCGCAACGCCGATCAGATCCTTGTACTGGACAACGCTCATATCGTCCAGCGCGGCACTCATGCGGAGCTGATCCAGCAAAAGGGCCTGTATGCCGATTTTGTATCGGCCAGACAGGAGGCCATCGGCTGGAAGCTGGCTCAGTAAAGGAGGACTTATGAACCTTTATGCATCTGGAGAAGATTTTTTAGAAGCAATTTTGGTTCTCTATAAAAAATTTGGAAGCGTCCGCTCGGTAGACATCGCTCGACATATGGAAGTATCAAAGCCCAGCGTATGCCATGCGGTTAATATTTTAAAAGAAGGGTTTTTAACTATAGATGAGAATCACTTTTTGTACTTGACGAGTCAAGGGAAAGTGGTAGCTGAAAAAATTTATGAGCGACACCGCTTTTTTACGGAAGAACTAATAGAAGCTGGCGTGGATCCACGACAGGCAGAAACAGATGCCTGTAAAATGGAACACGTAATTAGCGATCAGAGTTTCCCAAAATTGAAAGAACAGAAAGAAAAAAATAGATTATTACTGAATTTGTTTACGGCCTATGTCGTAAAGTCCGTAGAAGGGAAAAGGACGACTGAAATTCAAAACGCAATATCCAGACTGGTAAAAGGCAAGACGGTTCTTATTATCGTTACGAATGTTTATACAAAAAGAAAGAACATGAATGCATGAACAGAAGGAAACGGAGAAGCCGCATTCTGAATATGTGCAAAGGAAAGCTTTGTGCCAGCTGATTTGTAAAAAACTTGAGGATATAGGAACAATCACTGTAAAATAGTATCAGGAAGTATTAAAAAATATCCTTTATTAAGTGAGCTGTATACATTAACCAAAGATTTTTGTAACGTTATATTCTCAAAAAATGCTGCAAAATTAGACGAATGGATCAATACAGCACAAAAATATGATATTCCTGAATTTCAAACATTTATAAACGGTGTAAAAAAGGACTTAACTGCTGTAAAAAACGGAATCATATATTCGTATAATAACGGCTTGCAGAAGGTAGTGTAAATAAAATCAAAGTTATAAAACGAATAATGTATGGCAGAAACAGTTTTGAATTATTGAAAGCGGAAGTGTTATGCAGAAGTGTTGGTATTCATTGGAATAATAATGGGGTATTTTAATCATCCATTATGGGAGCTTATATTTTCTATATTTGGAAATTTAGCGGTATTTATTTGTTTTGTGATAGTGGTTCTATATAAGAAGAAACGTTGACTCATCTTATAGAATACGAAAGGTGTTTTTGATGAATAGATATCGTAAATCTTTGAATGATCCAAATACAAAATATAGAAAAAGTGCGATTGACGCCAACAATATCTTGTGTTAATATGATTGTGAGATTTGTATTTGTATCTGTAAACACAGATAAGAAACGCTGGTTCCGGATCTGACCGGAAGTAAAACATTAAGGAGCCAAAAGCCTCCTGCCTTTGTAATAAATAAGGTCATTTAGAATGAAAATTTCTAAATGGCCTTTTTTTGTTGCAAAAATATGGCAGACAACAAGTACAGATCAGCAAATAAGGAAAGGAGGATCACAAAAAAACACAAGGAAACTCAGAATGCAAGGAGGGCGTTATGAAACGAAAAAAGATGGAAAAGGAGGTCGTGCACCTTCTTGAATGGATTATCGAATATCCAGGAGTATGGCAGATTGTATGTAATCCAGATGGAAAGGAAACTTCGCCTGAATCTTTTAAGATGGCATATGATATGCTGGTCAAAAAATCTCTGTTTTATCTGATACCGGTATTGTTTGCAACACATCCGGGAGAAGAATCACTGGAGATGGCAAAAAATTTATGTACGGCTGACTCTGCTGCCCGCGAGATCCGAAAAAATGGTATGGGAGCATTAGTCAAATGTATGCGGGAACATCTGGAATGAAACTGGAAAACTTTATAAGGTTATGGGAGGACAATTATGAACAAATCAATCATGATGGGACGAGTAGTAAATGAGCCTGATTTACGCTACACACAGACAGAGAATGGAGAACTTGCCATCGCAAACTTTCGCTTGGCGGTAAACCGGAAATTTGTACGAAGAGGAGATCCGGAAGCAGATTTCTTCAGCTGTACGGCTTTTGGCAGAAAAGCAGAGTTCGCGGAAAAATATTTGTTTAAGGGTATCAAGATTCTGGTAGAAGGTCGTATGCAGAATGACAACTACAAGAATCGGGCTGGTGAAAATGTCTACGGCATGCGGCTTATGATTGAAGAGATTTCTTTTGCAGAAAGTAAGAAAGCTTTAGAATCTGGAAATGACGAGCGGGAAGAACCGGAAAGAGAAACGAGGGCATCTTCTAATCGAAACCGTTCTGACCGTGCAGAAAACCAGCGTTCAGCTCCAGAAGCACCAGAAGTGAAAGAGCAGCAGAAATGGATGACCGTGACTATGACAGGGAACGTGAAGGCGGAAGATACAGAAGCAATACCAGGACAGATGCATCGGATGACAGACGGAGATCAAATTCTGGCGGGACAAGATCCAGAGGAACTTCGGCAAGAAGTCGGGAGCGTAGTCAGGATATTGATGACCGGTACATGGAAACAGATGATGAAAAACTGGATTTTGACTGAGCAAATCATAGGAGGAAATGCTTATGATGGAGAAAATGAACAAATGGTTGTCTGCACATAAACAGCTGTGCGTGATAACTGGAATTTTTGGTCTGTTAGTATCACCATTTTTATGGCCGGTATTTCTGGCAGTGATCATACAGTCCCTTTCACTGGTCATTCCGGTTGCAGCAGGACTGTTTTTCTATGAAAAATTTATTATGAAAAAGGACAAGGAGGAAACGAATGAGAATGATGATGACAACAAACAGCAAAAGAACCATGCAGATGCCCGTAAAGTACATGCAGATGCTGAAAAGACCGAGGATTTACCGAAAAATCATGAGAAGGGATCGGAAACGATAAATTTCGATAATCAGGAGAAGCAGGCAAGATGCAGGGCACAGGCTGCCATATGGTACGAAGATGAAGGCTTTGAGCGGATCCAGGCGATTCGGAAAACTCTGGAATCTGAAAATCGAAACCGTTTTTCAGTAAACAGGGAAGGAATCTGCAGTATTTCCATTGGAAAAAGGAAATATCGAAGGGTTGGAATTTTAAAAGGTTATCCTTTTGGACAGACAGAGGTGATCCGGGAAAAACTAAAGAAGGATGGTTTCATCACCAGTATGGGATGCAATAATTATCTCTGGATCTCATGGTAGAGAGGAGCTGGAACATGAGCATTTGCTGTAAAGCCATCCGGCAGATCTATTATAATGCAGGAAGTGGATATACGGTAGCTTCCTACATGACCAATGAAGATTTACCGGAGGAAGTAAAAAAACAAAAGAATGGAAATTATGGAATATTTCAGGCATTTGGAACCGAACTTCCGACAAACGAAGGCCTGGATGTGGAACTGACGGGAGACTGGAAACCCACAAAATATGGAATGCAGTATAGTGTGCGCAATTTTTCAGTAACCATGCCAACCACAAAAGAAGGTATTCGGACTTATTTGTCGTCATCCCTGATCAAAGGGATCGGACCGGTAATGGCAGCCCGCATCGTAGAAACGTTTGGGGAAGACACACTGAATGTTTTTAATGACAGCCCGGAGAAACTTCTTCAGGTAAAAGGAATTACGCAGAAACGCTTAGATGATATTCTGGAAGGATATCAAAAAAGCAGTTCCATCCGGGAACTGATGATGTATTTGTCCCCTTTTGGGGTGACTCCTGCAAAAGTTTCAAAAATACAGGAGAAATTTGGCCCTGCTGCAGTTATGATCGTGAAGGAGGAGCCTTTCCGGCTCTGTGAGGTTCATGGATTTGGATTTCTGACTGTTGACCAGATTGCAGTAAAGGCAAAACATTTCCGTGCAGATGATCCCCTTCGCATTAAGGCTGCTATTTTGCATATTATGTCAGAAGCAGAAGGCGAAGGACATTTGTATTTAAAAAGAGAGAACATTATAGAACGTGTCGAAAAACTTTTAAATCACAACAAAGATGTTTCACCGGTCTCTGAACGGGCAATCCGGGATACAGGCAATGATATGATCCATACAGATGGAAGCCTGGTCTGCCACGATGGAGGGTTTTATACACGCAAAAGCTTCCAGGCCGAACTGGGAGCTGCTGCCGCATTAGTCAGACTCCATATGCAGACGGGAATGGCTGTAAATGTTGACCGTATTTTAAGAAAGATCCAGAAAGAACAGGATATTATTTTGAATGCGAAACAGCAGGTGGCAGTAAAAAATGTCTTTGAAAACCCGGTATCCATCATTACAGGAGGACCCGGCAGAGGAAAGACTACGGTGATCCG
>ENA-OQDM01000536-OQDM01000536.1-human-gut-metagenome-genome-assembly--contig:-NODE-536-length-21379-cov-1.361284_pt1 | contig 21379 bp, 29 predicted proteins | sample MGYA00242772_ERZ504605 | MGnify/ENA primary metagenome ERZ504605 (study PRJEB26092, sample SAMD00036348) | human gut metagenome | host: Homo sapiens | study: EMG produced TPA metagenomics assembly of... | reverse complement strand
TGCATATGTAAAAGAATATACCGGGCGGTGTATAGACTATCCGGATTATCTGGAAAAACCATATCCTTTGATTGCAGATAAATATAGAAAAATATTACAAAACTCCCAGTCTGTTTCCCGATACTGAAGAATAAACTTCCCTATTTCCTGATCTGGAGATGCTGTGCTATTGACAAATGCACTCCCCTGGTAATTTGTCAATACCTGTTGAATTAATGCAGAGTAACTCATTTCTTTATTCTGAAAAGAACGGCTCTTTTCCTCATAATCCAATAAACTGCTCCATGATAATCCATTGATTTCTACATAGTAAATACAATCGTGGTAAGATATACTTACATCTGTCACAACACCAGAAAAAAGTAATATTTTCTCCGAATCTTTCTCTCCATATACAACAATAGGGGCTTTGCTCCCTACCTGATGGATGCATTCCTTCCCCGCTTCTTCCTGTAAAACACCTTTTACCCATATCTGACCATGTTGGTTTAATTTTCTGGTAATCCTCAGTTCATAAACCATTTGAAGTGAATATGGACATTCTACTTTTATCTGCCCCTGCATGAATTCATCCGGAATTCCATCAAGAGAAAGTTGATTATCACACATTTTTATTCCTCCTTTGCGCGTACACGGAAGCCCTATATCTCTCTTACATTAGTACACTCCCTGTCCGGCATCCATAAATCCAATAACCCCTCCATACTTACAGGTAATTGTGCATTTTACAGTAAGCGCCGGTTCTCCATCCACCAACGTTTCTTCTTGCGCATCTGCCATTCCTTTGCTAATTCTGGTTCACACAATTTTCCCTCTATAGGCAATGGAATCTCAACTGGATTTCCATCCTCGTCCGTAACTTGTAACAAATCCTTTGTATCCTCAATCTTTATATCTATCCCATCTTTTGTTTCTGACCGACAAGCCCCAAAAGGTGGAATATTCTTATCAATTCCCACTTTACAATCTGTCCTATTCATCATCGCTTTATCTCGTATATACGAGCCATGAGATGCCGGCATATCCAATTTTCTTGTATGTGTTCCACAAGAACAATACATAGTTGCCCCCCGCACTACATAAGGATAGTGCATCTCTTCTGTTTCAGTTTTCATTTCATCTGACATTTTATCTGCTCCTCCCTGCTATCTTCACTGGCTCGAACCAAATTCCATTAGCCTCTCTCCGCAAAATACTTTCTGCTATATCTAACCGCACCACAACTTCCCTGTTAAAATCCTTTGCCATAAAGATTTTCCGCCCCTCAGTCTTTTCCACATCTAATACGAACTCCTGCACATTCCCTTTTTTATCATATTGGGACTGACTTGAATCTGCACATACAATCTCTGCCGGACATATCAAACAATACGGCGTTTGCTTTCCACTTTCTTTTTCAATCAGCATCACCCGTTGAAGATCCATATCCTGCTGATACTTTTGTAATATTTTTCTATATTTATCTGCAATCAAAGGATATGGTTTTTCCAGATAATCCGGATAGTCTATACACCGCCCGGTATATTCTTTTACATATGCAATAGATTGCTTCATAACATTCGTACCAATACCCTCTTTTGAAAACTGTATTTGCGGCAACAAACGTAATCGTCTATCTGTTTTATGATAAAGTAATCCACTGCCAACCTCCTCCGGGAACTTACAATCCACAATCTGAGCATCTTGAAAATTAATCTCTTCTGCCAGCAATACTTTTGAAAAATCTAACTTGAATCAATTTTGCTCCTGCAAAAGAGACATGCTTTATTTTTGCTCCTGCAAAATCAACTTGTTCTAACGTTGCTCCTGAAAAATCTGTATCAAAAATCTTCATTTTTTCCATCTTTGTGTTTTTCAGCATCGTATTTTGTAAATTACTAAAAAGTAAATGGCTCTTATTCCAACTGCTTTGAGTAAAATTACATCCTACAAATGAAGAAAATTGAAATTCCAATTCTTCATAATTTCCTTTTGACAAGTCTAAATTTTCAAAAATCTCATAACTAAAAAGTTTTTTCTTTTTGGATTGTAGATAACTTCTTACCTCTTTGCTATCTTTTATGGTATTATCTTCCTTATACAAAATATCAAACCGATCCAGATACCCACCAATACAGACTACAAAACACGGTGCCCTCTCTATCCTCTGGTACGCCTCTGTCTGAACAACCTTCCGCATCCCTGCCCGAATCAATTCAGCAATATAAAAGAGATACAACTTGCTTTCTGCAAATACCCTTCTTTGTGCCTCTGCCAAGCTTGTCTTTCCATTGGATTTTTTTCGTAACTCCTCCACCAAATCCCCATACTGCTCTAAATAAGAATAAAATTCTCCCACATGATAACTGTCACTACATTCCACGTAATCCAAAAACCAATTCTCATCATACGCATCCAAACGGATTCATGCTTTTTCAATAAAATATTGGTTTGCAACACAGAAAAATGGATATAGGCAATGGCTCCTTTTCTTCCCTGCCTCTGCATTTCATAGATTTTATTACAATATTCAGAAAAACAATCTACAAACTGTTCAACTAACTGTTCAAAATGACTTTTCACATAGTAATCCAGTTCAGCAGCCAACTCTTTACCTTTTCGTTGAAGGTCAATTCCTTGCACACACTGCACCCCCTCACCTAATTAGATTTTACTTCCTGTCCTGTTACTTTTATATCTTCTTCTATTTTGACAGATGCTGTTTCATTACAGCTTAAATCAACTCCCGTAAGTCCGATAATATTTATATTTTCCTCCGCACTAAACTATATTCTGATCTGATTTGAACTCAATATCTTTATCGCTTGTAATTAAAACCCCCCCCTCATCCGTTAAGGTAATAACTGTACCATCCGCAATAATATAAATACCTCCCGGAGTTAAACGAATTTCTTTGCCGTCTTGATTACGAAGAGACTTGACACTAGGATCATCTCTCTGCCCACTATATTCTCCGCTGCCTCCAGAAACACTATCACTGCCTCCACCAGGAGAACTGTTATTTACTTCTTCATGTACAGAACTTATCGCATAGCTATGCTCTTCCACACCATCTGGAAAGTAAACTCTTACACTATCACCAATCTCAGGCATACAATACCATCCACTTCCATCTTGTGATGAATAAATTGTTGAATAAGGGAAAAAACACAATTTTCCCGGATTATGTCCTGAAATTTCATCTATTTCCAGTGAAACCTTTACCTGATCATTTTTAATTGCAACAATTTTTGCATTTAATGAAGCTCCGGCTATCCGTTCATTCCATTGGTGAAGCTGACTCATTCCTTTTCGGGTTGTTAATGTCAAATGGTATACAAAAATTCCCTTTTCCATACGTGCCATAATCTGATACACATATAATGTCTGTCCCTGAAACTGTACTTCATCTCCGATATCCGCAGGTGAATATGTTTCCACCTCATAGTAAATAAAATCCTGTTCGCTCAATCCACTGATACCACTGTTTTGACAATTTTAAATACTTGCCAATATCTTGTTTTACAACATAGTTAACCGTTTCTAAGTTCAGTTTTCCATTGTCTGGTACACCAAAATAACATCTTGGACAATTTATATGAACATCATTAACCAAGCCCGTATGAAAATGTGAGGCCAGTCTTCGAGAAAATTCCCAATCTGTCTCTTTGTACTGCACAATAAATTGTCCTATACTTGCATTTTGAGTAATAACATCCCTAAACGCAGCATCCGCATAATCAGCGGCTACCTGATTTAACAATTCACTGTATAGCATTTGTTTATTCTGAAAGCTCCGGCTCTTTTTCCCTATATCCAAAAGATAACTGTAGGAAATAGCATATACTTCCATATAATAAGAACCCTGTATGGCTTTGACTTTCACATCCTGCACAATTCCCTGAAACAAAATATCTCTATTTCCGTCAGTTTCTCTGACTGACAAACTCACATTGCTTCCCTGACTGTTATTTATCACATAACTGTCCTTTTTTTCCTCTGGAAGCAGTGCCTTAAAATAAAATGTACCATGTTCATTCATTTGTTGATCAATACGTACATCTAATAATTGTTCTACTATATAGGGGCTACTTCTATATTTTGAAAAGAAATAATTTTTTCCATATTTACTTCTCCCCCCTATTCTATTGTTTCTACCGTTTCGATTGACTGTATCATTTCAAAGGCAACCGGTCTCCAATATTTCATCTCTTTGGTTCGACAATTAAAACTTCCCATCAATGGTTGTCCCTTCACTGCCAAATAGAACATAAGATTGTATAATTTCCCGTCCATAGCAGGATTTGAAAACTCCACATAAGCAATCTTTTTCCCTAAAACATCCACCGAACCTATTTCTCTCTCTTTAATGCCTGGATTTACTCGTTTCATCATACCAAAAATCTGATTACGAAAATTTTCTATTGTTGCATCGCTTACCTCTCCTTCCATATATTGAAACATCAGATTTATGGTTCCTGTTTCATCTGTAAGAATTGTTTCCGGTCGATGTTCAGACGGATATTTATTTTTAGTCATATCTGGATCTAATGGTACAAAATTCTTCGGCAGCATCATGGTAATTGTATCTTTTGCCAAAAGACTACGTTCAAAATATATCCATTTTCCAAAAATCCTGACACCAGTATATATATTGCGTTCTTCCACTGTTTCTGACTGATTAACCTTAGAACTTTCTTTTTTTTGTTCTGCCTTATTCATCATGTCAATAATTTGTTCATCAAAAAATTCTTCTTTTCCCATCTTTTTCTCTCTTTCTTAAACCATCATTCAATTACTATAAATTTGCAGTTTGTCATTTCAATCCACAATAATCACTCTGGTATTTACTTTTTCTTTTTTGAATTTTCCCATATTATCCACGATATTCTCCAGCTTCTCATATACCATTTGGTTATCGTACGACATGATATTAGCCACTACAGCTTTCTTCATCTTATTACTTAAATACGCCGCAATCACTTTCCTCTCCACCCTCCCTGTGTATTCCAAACCAGACTGCAAAATCCAAAATCAAACTGATCCTTCTCCTCCATGTTCCAAAGCTCTTCACCAAACTGCTTAACCACCAACGGATGCAGCGTTTTCTCCCCAATTCCCGCCACCGTAGCACAGATCAGATTTACCGTATCGTACTCGGTTGACATATCCGCAAAATTCTTATAACTGTCACGCAGTGCCGAACCTTCCCGCAGATAGAAGCGGCACATTTCCATCTGGTTCTCGCCCAGTTCCAGCTCCTCATCCAGAAAAAATCTGACACGGTATGCCTTGTAGTCTAAGTTTGTCTCATCCTCTGAAAATTCCGCTTTCAGCATCTGCCACCTGTTCTTCGGTTGATAATCCACCCTCTCCTCTTCCATCATCAGATAAATAAAATCGTGAAATTTCAACATTCCCTTCCCAATGACAAGCTGACCATCTTCCGCCCGTATATCACAGCCTTTAACAGACCGTCTGTATACTCCGCATAATACAACTGCCACCCTGCATAGGTGTAATCTCTGATATCCCACAAACTTTCTTTTTTCAAAATACGCCTGCCCGCAAATATCGGAACTCTCATTTCCATGAAACTTCACACTCCTATTTCTTCCCGTCAAAAAAACTGTTCACCCAGTTATCACTCTCGAAACTGAAAAATTCTGCTTTCCCCAGATAAAGTTCATCCATTTCACAGTAAACCGGAACAACCTGAAATCCCCATTCCTCCTGTTCTGCCCATACGAAGAACTTCACATCTCCATTCTCAATACTGTCCGTCTCTTTCTGTAGAATATGGGAACCATAAACCGCCTCAATCTCCTCATAGCTTTTCTGTGAAAAATCTTCTTGCCTGCATACATACTGAAAACGGCAATGTTCCTCCCCGTCCGCATTTTTCAAGTACAGCGGAAGAATCAAATCCTCCATATTCCTCGAAATAGTTCCCGCCGTATCCCAGTCTTAAAACCATCCACCAGTACCACTTCTTTTCCATTATGGGTATAAGCGGTAATCCGATAGGGGAGCACAGCTTTTCCATTGTTCAGGTGAATATCTGCCAGCCCATATTTCCGGTCACGCAGATATTTCAGCGCCCCGTCCACACAAGTCATCTTTAATTCAAAATCTGCCGCATCAATATTCGCCCTTTTCCGAAACTGTATCATTCTCCCCGGAACGAACTCTTTTAACGCATCCTTGAACAAATCAATCTTGCAGGACTGCCCCGTCAGCTTAATAAAGGAAAAATCCTGTATTCTTCCGCTGTGGTATAATTCCTCCATAAATTTCTGTACAATGCCGTATATCTCGCCGGATAACAGCAGCTCTATCTCAAAATAGTTCATCATCACTTCCGGTATCATCTTTTCCACCGTAAGGCTGTTCCCTTTCCAGAAAGACAGTTTCCACTTATCCAATAAAACAGTATTTTCCCGCTGTCCTTTTTGTTCCGAAGTAACTGTGACCTCCAATGCTCCGATTTTTCCGTAAAATAATTTTTTTATCTGCTCTGCTGTATTGAACAAGGTATAAAAATTATTTTTCACCTTGTAATACTCGCTGCGGTTATATCTTTCAAAATCGGCAAAACGCGTGGGAAGTGTCTCTTCCGCTTTTTGATATTCCTGCTCTAAATACTGATAAAACTCCTTTACTCCATGCGAATCAATAAAACGGTAAATATCCGTATCCATGTATTCCAGGATTTCTTTCACACTGCTTACATTCTGATTTCCAGTTGCCCGCACCAGTGCGATTTTCAATATCTGCATAATGCGGTACGTTATGTTATTTCCGCCAAAGTCCGTATCGCCGTTTTCGTATGTAGTTTCCATATAGATTTTGTAAGCGGCTCTGCGGTCCTGAATACGAAAACGGTACGAACACAAATCCGTTGTTCCTCCTCCACAGTCTATGATAAGCGCTTCATATTCTTCGTTTTCTTCCAAAGTATCCTGCTCTAACATACTAGAAATGGTGTTATATAATACAGCCATTCCCTCATCTAACATAATCTCCTGATTGATCATATATTCCGGCAGTATTTCCCGAAACATTCTGCGGAAATAATGCTTCTGCTTCACCGGACTTGAGATATGTACCTGAGAAATGCGGCATTTTAAAACGGTTCTCCGTTTTTCTTATGATATACAGGAAAAATCGACGTAAAATCTCCGCCCGCTTTACCAGCCTCCGCCGTCCCTGTCTGTCAACAATTTCTTCCTCTTTCTCGTATTCCCCAATCCAGCGTTTCACATCATAAAAGACACAAAAACCCTCGTCTACATAACTCGCGTTTGCCAGCCTTATGGCATCATAACCGAACAGCAGCTTATCGTCTTCTTCCTCCACTGCCAATACTCCTATCACGCTGGGTAATAGCATACTTTCCCCTGCGCCGTCCTCAAAAACCGTATAATTGATTTCATTTTCCCTGCAATTTTTTATTGCTGCCTGCTGTCCCAAATGCTCGAAATAAGCAGAATCCAGATACACTCCGGCAGTGGTATTTACAGAGCCAAAATCAATCGCCATAGGCAGCATCAGCGTTACCGGTTTTCTCACCACAAAATCAATCAACGGTATACTGTAAACCTCGATATGCTCCGGCAGTATCGTCTGCTCTCCATAGTACAGGTGATACATACACTCTGAGTTCTGACGTCCCATGCAGAAAATTCTGTAATCTTTTCTCTGTGTCTCCCGTGTCTCTAACTCCGCCGCCTTGGTAAGATACAATTTTTCCTGTTTTCCCCCATGCTCTTTGAGATTTAAAATCGCACAGAGTGTCATATCGCTTCCCATTAAAAAGGCATTTGTTCCTGACAGTTCTTTCTTATAAGGAATGGTATAGCCGTCATAATACTCGATGGACAGTCCCTCATAAGCTAAAATCTGGGACTGGCAGTATAATTCTTTGCAAGGCTTTATCACAATTCTGGTCTTTTTTAAAAATTCCTCTACCCGCTCTTCTCCCCCTTTTTTCTTGTCACAGATAAGGAAGTCCTGTCTTTTTCCCATGTAACGCATAATCGTCTGGATCAGTTCTTCTTTATCGAGAGGGTGTATCACACCATTCATAATCTTTTCACGACGGCAGATTTCCCTTAGCTGATAGGTGGTCATCAACTCCAGTTCTGATTTTTCATATTTCATTTCGTTTTTCTTTGTATCCGTTCTGGTTGCCTCCATACCTATCACCTCCACATTTATATTAAAAGTACCTTATCTATCACCATGGTTTCTTCCATATCCAGGATTCCAAAATGTTCCAGATAAAAGACTTCTGTCCTCATACCTATTGGCAAAAAGGTGTCTAATAAAAACTGAACCCGCTCTCTTTCTTCCTGTGTCTCTGCACTTCCAACGTAAATATAAAGCTCATTGGCACAATCCATGCTGACGTATATCATGGAATTTATATATATCTCCTGAAACAACCATTTGAAAATTTCAAGATAATTGCGGGAAGCCACCACATCCATGAGAGCCAGTACAAGATATCTTTTTTCATACCGAGAAAATAACCGCATTGCCGCCTTTGCCTTACTTCCAAACTGTCCGCTTTCCAATTCCTCTGCTAAGAACTTAAGATAGTAATCTTTTTTTGCTCATGCCCATCCTCAAGTCCGTCAATGCCAGATAATGAAAGACTGTATCCACAAAGATTTCCCTTGTCTTTTCATATCCCTTTTGGTTAATATCCAATATCTCACTGAAAATATCAAAAAAGCGGTAAAATGGATTTACCTCTACAACAGTCTGCTCTACGGTCTGCGTATTTAAGTCACAAAAGGAAACCTCCAGATATGGGCTTCGCACCTCTGCCACCTCATACCGCAAATCGGCTTCCCTGATTCCGTTTTTTTCTGCTGCCAGCACAACCTCCCAGATATACTGCATAAAATTTAAACTCCTTTGTCCTGCAAAATACCGACACACTTATATTCACAGACCGATAACTGTATCTGTGACACAAAAAAACGTACCATATCTTCGCAAAAGTTCTTTTTCTGTCCCTTTCGTGTGAAATACAATGCCAACGTTTTTCTTGTCTCCATCGGGAAAACGGTATTTCCCAAAAATGGATTCATATCCCCTTCCAGACAGGACTCCGGTGGTGTTTCAAGCACCTCACACTTTTCTAACTCTACATAAACATTATGTTCAAAGCTCTGTACCATCCAAAACAACTCTGTCCGGCTGCCAAGGGAACTTTCCTGCCGTTCTCTGTAATTTTGAAAAAACTGCTTTTTCTGCTGTTGCTTAACATTTCGCAGGTATACCCATGGGAACTTGTATCTGTCTTTTCAATGAAACGGTATACTTCCCAATCCCGAAAAGATTCTTTCAGCGACGTCATAATAATTTTGTCTTTTTCATGCCTGACTTTAAGGACATCTTCATTGATTCCAAGCATATATCCGCTGTCCAAATCATAGTTTTTTAAATCCAGTTCATGTTCATAATATTTCTCATCAATGCACGGAACCATAAATTTACGGCACTGAAATGTGAACTTTTCTATATTCCATAACAGCAGCATGTCATTTTTAATATCTTCCTCATAGCTGCCAAAATCTATTTTCAAACCGTTTCCATCCGTTTCCCCGTCCGTATCTATTTCATAAAATCTATCCAGATATCCCGTATTGACTGTTGTCCAGCATATCTTGTTATAGACGAATACCTGATACAGCTCCGACAACGCCTGCTGATAACATTTTGCTTTGCGCACCCGGACGGTATAGGATTTGCCGCTGTCATCGACCCCTTGAAAATCTGCTGCTTTTTCAAATTCTGCTTTCTTTTGATAACTGCCCGCAAATAGATAATGCAGGGCATTGCTTCCTGCTTCTCCTGCTCCTTATCCTCCTGCAGTAATGCCGGAACAACCGGGTACAGTGTTCCGTTGATAGGGTCATAATCTTTCTGGGTGATAACCGTCATAGAGACTGCATATTTCTCATTTGGAATCTCTATTTCCCGTTTGATTTGATTTTCCAAATCCAGATACCGTTTTTCCATCCGTTCAAAAATGGGCACAAGACCTTCCAACAATATTTCCCTTGCATCCTTCCGTTCGTCTAAATCCTCTATCTCTGTCAGTCTTTTTCGTATATGCTGCTGTAAATCTGTCATACTTTCCACAATATTTACCCCTCTGTGATCTGCATATCAATATCGCTCAAAATTCCCTCTATCCTCTGCACATCTTCATCACTCCCAAGTTCCTGATAAACCGATTTTGCAGACAGATACTGTGATTTTGCTCCCCACAAATCCCCGGACTGCCGGCAGGCTTCTCCCTGGCTTTCATAGGCAGCCGCCGTATTTTTCTGTTCCTCCTGTTCACTTAACTTTTCTTCTACGGCATCCAATTTTTTCTGTGCATCTTCCTGTCCCGCCGTATCCGCTACTTCACCATACTTGGCAACTGCCATCGTATAATAAACTTTCGCCCCAACATAATCTTTTTCCAGACATGCCTTATCTCCTGCTGCCACCATCTCCGCTGCGGCAACTGTCTGCTGTGCCTGACTGTCTGCTTCTTCCTGTGCCGCGCTCTCGGCATCTGCCTTTTCCTCATAAAGCTTTTCCAGCGAATCCATAGCAGTCTGTTTGCCCTCCGCATCATGTACGGACAACGCGGCTTTTTTTGCCAGCAGATACTTCTCTTCCGCCCCATCATAATCGCCCTGCTCTAACAGGGAATCTCCAAGGTTTATATAATCCTCCACCGACAGGAATACGCTGATATTCTCCAGCTTATTTTCTATGTAATCCGTCCCTACATTGTCCGCATATCTGGTGCGATCCAATGCAGAAAGATAGTATTCTTCGGCCGCTTCATAATCTGCGCTGCTGTAGCTTTCATCTGCCAGTATCACAGTCTCTATAACAAAGGAATATTCCTGCAGACGGTTTCTCATACTGCTGTTTTTCAGCTTTTCTGCCAGTTTCTGCGCCTGCTCGCATTCCTCCTTTGCCCTGACATAATTTCCGGTATTGATATATTCCACCGTATTGGTAAAATGATAATTCATATCCTCAGTACGCTGCACTTTTCTATCACGCAGAAACCACAGCACCACACCGATAACGATTGCCGCTATGACAACAATAACCGTAATCATCACTATTTTTTTTATCCGTTTCCGCTTCTCTGGATTTTGGTATACTTTATTTACAAAAATAACTGCCAGCGTATAGTTGTCCAGATTCTCCGGCTGTCTTGAAAGCAATAAGTCCTCGATATTATCCACCGTTGTCTGCACTTCGTTATCAGCTTCTGCAAAAACATCATCCAGCTCCGCCTCGTCCACATTCTCCCAGATTCCCCTTGTATACAGAGCAATCATGTCGGTTTCCGCCAGCTTTATCTTCTTTGAAACCACGGGTTTAAAATTTTTCTGTCCCAGATAGGCATAAAGATTATTCCTCTCTTCATGCTGCATCAACTCATCTTTGGCAATTTTCTCCTGCTCCACCATCTCCTGGGCAAGAGACATATCCCTCGTCTGACGGTAAACCGCCCCTCCCCGGTACATGCGGAGCCTTGTGTTCCCCACATAGCCATATCTCATCTTCTGGTAATCCGTTACAACCACTGTAATAGATGCCTTTAACCGTCTGTCACTTTCTTTTCCTAACAATGCCCGGTTTGCCCGCTTTAACAATCTCTTACATCCGCTTTGACAGAGATGGATTTTCCTGAAAACTAAGAATGACTGTCTCAATGGCAAGCCTTGCGCTTTCTACATCCGTGACCTCCGTAATTCCGTCTGCGATGACATAGCAGGCGAACTCATCTAATTCCACATACCCAAAATAATCTCTGTTTTTTAACCTGCTTCCCTCTTCGGAAATAAACCGTGCCTCAAAATCACTGTTCTGTTTTCTCATGTCATTTCTCCAACTCTTATCAGAATTACGCTGGCATTATCCTTATCGCCTTTTTTCTGATTTACCAGTTCCACCAAATCAAATGCCATTCTCTTACAGTTTTTCTTCCGGGCTAAGCAGTCTTCCATTTCTTTCCATGTCACGCTCTCCTGCATTCCATTACTGAAAACTGACACCACATCCCCTTCCTGTAAACGAACCGGCTTGTCGTAGAACTGTATTTCCTTAAAACCGTCTCTTCCCAGGTAATTGTAAATTCTTTTTTCCTGCAGCATAGACAGGGCATCTTCTCTTGTCAGAACGCCTTCCACATACTTATCCTGTGCCAGCACATCTACGGTGTGTCCCGTTCCAAGGGGAATCAATTCCTCATTTCGGAATACTGCAATCTTTACATTCCCGACAATCCCGTAAAACAGAAATCCTCCCTGTATCATAACGGCGCTGACTGCCGCCATTCCTCTTCCCTCATCCATCTGTTTTAAAATTTCCCGGTTTGCCGTCTGAAACGCTTTCTTAAAAAAATAGGACGGGTGGTCTGCCATGTTGTACGTTTCAAAAATTTCTTTAAAAACCCGAATGACTGTCTTAGCAGCAATTCTGCCGCCCGCTTCTTTTCCCATTCCGTCTGCTAAAACCGCCAGTAAACCATTCTCATTTTCTTCTATTGTAAAGTAATCCATCTGTATTTCACGGCTGCCGATGGTCTTGCAGGCTCCCGTCTCATATCCCTCTCTGCTGCTCCGGAATACCAGACAAAAACGGTACAAAAATGCAATTCCTAAGAAAGCGCATAAGATACAGACTGTCAGGTACGGGACACTCATTTATCGTCCTCCCACATATAATGCTCCCCGCAGAAAGGAACAAAAAGGAATGTGCTCTCCCCCATCTCAATCACGTCATATGCGCTTAACGGCTGCGGCAGATAGACCGCTTCACCGTTCAGATAGACCAGACCGTTGCTGTCTCCCGGTAAAATCATGTTCTCCCGTTTCTTCGCATCAAATACAATCACCGCATGATTTCTCCGTGCGATTTTGTTATCCCCCAGAATCTGAATGTCCATATCATCTGCCCGTCCCACAAAATTCTTTCCGTCCATGACCCGGTAATCTTTGCCTCTTCTCGGACCTTTTACGCATACAATCCAGCCGCAGACCGGATTCTCCTCCTCCAGAAAAAGAATGTCCTCAATTTCTTCCTGCGATTTTTCCACTGACTTTTTTTCTTTCGTGGCTGTCTCAATATTGCAGTACGGACACACTGTTCCATATCTCCTGCTTGAAAAAAGATGTCCGTTCTGACAGCGAATTAAATTTCCACTCATGTTTTTTCCTCCATATGTACACGCTATTTTGCCCCTATCTGGTATTCCCGATAAAAATAATATCGCCTGCGTTAATCCGGCAGGGATGCTCCCTTGACACCTGATACACTTTGCCATCCTTCGCATCCTGGATTCTTACGCCGTTTCTGCTTCCTAAATCTTCAATATACCACTGCCCCGCCGCATAATTTAACACGGCGTGCTGACGGTCTGCCATTCCGCCATACTCTGTATTCTGAAGATTAATGTCCACGTTTTCCTTATGCTCGTCCCGTCCGATTAAAAGGGACGTCTTTCCGCCAATATGCCAGGCTGATATTTCGTTTCCCTCTTCATCTAACAGCAACAGTTCCTGTATTCCCCGCCCATTTCCTCTTTTTTCTGTCTGCCGGACAGAGAATCCGTCACTGCCAGCAGCAAAAATGCCAGAAATACAATCCCGCAGACAGCCATAAGCGTATCCCGCCCCCTGCTCTGCTCCATATATGTAAAACATAGAATTATAATTGCAGCGGAAAGACTGCATATCATCATGTCCATGAAATTTTTCTTATTCATTTTCACCTCAATATCACCGCAAATCTGCGTCTGAAAAATCAAATCGTCTTTCTCAACGTTTCATCCCATATAACGTTCAAATAAATCTGTCACATCCATGGGATTAATCTTTTGTTGCGTGCGATTCTCCTTTTTCTCACTCTGCTTTCCCATGGAAAAAAATCGTTCAAATTCCTTTTCAATATCTCCCGGATCAATCGTTCCTCCTCCGGTATTCTTTCTGCCCGTCCCAGCACCGTTCCTGCATGTCCCAGCGCTGTTCCTTCCTGCCGCACTTTTCTGTTCTTTCTGCGCTGCCCTAGTGTTGTACTCTTCCCTCTTTTGTTTATCGCTCAGAATCCGGTATGCCTCTCCGATTTCCTTAAACCGTTCCTCTGCCCGCTTATCTCCCGGATGTGTATCGGGGTGGCATTCTTTTGCCGCTTTTCTATATGCCTTTTTTATGGTGTCCTCATCAGCCGTTTGCGAAACCCCTAATACCTGATATGGATTCATATTTGTTCCAACCTTTCGTTCATGGCAATAGAAAGCCCGTAAAATGCGCTTTCTATTGCCGATTTAAGGCGCAGGCTGTCCTATTTGCTGACAATCTGCGCCCTGCTGTTATGCTGAATAATTTCCTTCTACCGCTACAGAAGCGATTTTGTCTTTCTTCTGTCTGAGTACTAATGTGAAGGTTCCGGTTCCCTCTACATCGCCAAACTCTTCTTTGTAGTCAAGCACGAATGCGTTTGGGAAACAATATTTTCTCTCCATTACACCGCCTGCCACATGCTCTACTGTCACCTTCCGATAACAGTCCACTTTCTCCGCCGGAACAACGGACCATAATGCCAGCTTCCTGGTACTGTCAGTAATATCCCCGTCCAAAGCCGCTAAAATCTTTCCGGTAATTACCATAGTTGCGCCGACATCCTTCGTTCTCGCATTAGAATCCAGCGGAATATCAGTAGTAACCTTTACGCTTCTGACACATTCCTTCGCCACTTCAAGCTCTCGCTTCCTTCGACTTTTACTAAAAATGACATAATTTCCTCTCCTTTCTTTATTCACCGTAGCCGCCTTCGATCTTCACCGCATCATTCTCGTCCTTTTTCTGCTTGATGTGGAGGTAAAATGTACCCACACCGGTTTCATCATCCATATGCTCCTCATATTCCATGACAAACGCATTGGGGATTGTGTACTTTCTTACCACCTGTCCTGCTGATACAACATCGATCTGTGCATTTCTGTAGCAGTCTGCCTGCTCGGACGGAACCTGAGACCATTTGGATAATCCAAGTGTTCCGTCTTCTCCGTCTGCTCCCACCTTATACAACATTTTTCCGGTAATCTTTACTGCAATGCCAAAATCTGTAGCCCTTGCGTTGGAATCTGTTGCGGAATCGGAACTGAACGTAACTTTCTGGATAGTTTTCTCGTCCAGATTGATGTTCTCTGCGCCTCCACTCACTGCTAATCTAAAACCCATGTTCGTTTCCTCCTTCTTTTCTTTTAGACTTTATTTAAAATGTTCTGTCCTCGCTGTTGACCCGGTTAATCTCGATTTCGAGATTCTTCACGTTACCGTTAAATGCGATATCAAGCGTGCAGTATCCCGCTGCCTCGTCGATGGAATACCGGATATCGTCTCCGTTTCCGATAATCGCATTGATGCAATCCTTCTTCTCCATCCATCTGCTTCTCTGGCTGGTAGGCTTGCTGGAGAAAAACTCCACAATATTTTCCTGCTTAAAATCGCCTGTCGCTAAACGCATCACTCTCTGAATGTAAGTAGTCACCTGTGTCTTATAGATTGGCTCATAACTCTTTCCGTCTGTCAGCAGGTTACGTGCCTTGTAGACCATAATGTTCTGGATATTCATATCCTTAAGCACTGCATTTTCGGAAGAAAATACAAATCCGAAATTCTTCCGGTTGATATCGCTCTTGATATCGTTGGTGTATCCTGTAATCTCTTTTGCCATGGTAGTCCGAACCTGCAGTGCGTGATCTCCTGACTCAATGTCAAACCGGACACCCGGAAGCTCATCGTCCACGTTTTTCTTAAACACTTCTTTTAAGTAGTCCGGACTCTGGTAAGCTGCCACCAAACCGGCTGCCACATAAGCAGCTCCTATGTAGACACCATCAATCCAGATTTTCATAACATCTTCTTTTTCTTTAGACAGCGCTGCCGTATTCTGCTCTGTAATGTACATTTTGTTATCCAGAATGACGCCGGACTTGTCTTTTGGTATTACGGTAAAATTCGGGATACAGGGAATTGCATATTCACTAAAAGGCTTGCCAATCAACTGCGTACATTTTGTTTCATATTTTTCAATTCCCTCTGTCGCCATAACATTAAAGGTGGTCTTGTCCCCCGTCTCATAGCTGAAGAAACACTGCACTTCATAATCTTTCAGCGCATCCAGAATCCGAACCAGCGATTCCATGCTGTTCACATCCTCTTTCTCTACGTTCTCATTTCCTTTAAAACGCTCCTTTACCGCCTTCAGCTTAGAACTGCTGTTTAAGGAAACCGACGGAACAATGGCATACCAGATGGTATTCTCAAAATCATTTTTTGCGTTTACCGTATTGAGATATGCTAAAAGTCGCGGAATGTTGCTGCTCTTTGCCAGCATATCGTTGCTCACATTCGATACCACCAGAGAAGGTTTCATTCCCTTGCAGTTTCTCGGATACTGCTCGAAGAAAGCCCATACCCCCATGATTTTTTCCACCAACGGTTTTACTGTCTTGATAAAATCATCCTTGCTCCGCTTGTAGAACTCAAGGTAAGAATTGTAGTTCGCTACTTCTTTCTCAATATCTACCACACTCTCCATCGTAGATGCCAGCGGACAGAAAGTTCTTGCAACCAACGACATAACATACTCATTTCCGTCCTCGTTCAAATCCATATAGTCTTTCTCGATTGCCTGAATCAGTCCGGCGTTGGCATTGTCGTCTAATACCATCAGCTCTTTTTTGTTTTCCTTCGGCGCCTCTAAAATCTTAAGTTCTCCGTGTTCATCCATACTGAGCACGCCAATGCTTAACGGCGCTTCGTCTTTTTTCTTCTGTCCATCGCCCAACAACAGCCTTGTCTTGATATCCTCTATCGCAAGCGGCAGCATTGCCATTACATTGTTGTAATTGACACTTGCTTCTTCAAACATCAGATTCAGCTTATCTGCCGTATCTAACTTCTTCGGATCGCCGTCCTCAAGTTTCGCATATTCGCTGTAGGTATACTGAAGTTCTTTTCGGTTCTGTCGGATATCGTCCATGACCTTTTTGGGTGAAATCATATCCGTCAGTTTCTCAAATTTAAAATCTACGTTGATGCTTCCCTCCGCCCGCTTTGCCTCAACAAGCGTCATCAGCATTTTCAGATAATCATTCTGGCGGTTCAGATGAATTTCACTCAGTAACTCATCTTCAATCGTTTCAGGTTTTTTCAGCGTATAGATTACTTTCTGATTGTTTGCGTCAAAATACGAATACACCACCGGCTCAAATTTCTCCAAAAATTCATCAAACTTCTCACCAGCAAGGCATCGTTTATTTCTTTGATTTTGTCGTCACTTACGCTGTTTACCCCCCTGACGTCTCCAACAAGTGTCAGAAGATTCAGCTTTTCCGGATTGATTTCCTCAAAGAGAATCGTCCTGTTTGTCTGTGTTATTGTATTCACTTTGTTCCTCCTTACCTTTCGCTTGGTTTCATATTTTTATAATGAAGTTCAATTTCTGTTCCTCCATTATTAAAAATCAGCAATATTTTTTCTCCATAGTATAAAGAATACTTTCTCTCCCGTTTCAAAATCTGGTTTTCTTTTACGATTGTTGCATAACCACTGTTTTTGAAACACAGCGCATGGTCTTTTCCGCCAGTAAACCTGATTTTATCTGCATCCGATAATTTATAGTCAATCCCGCAGCGGTCTTTGATCCAGTCAAAGGATATACTTTTTCGTAATTTTCCGAATAACTTAATACTGCAGGGCGGAATGTCGTCTTCCTGCTCCCCCTTTAACAAATATACCGCCAACTGTCCCGAGAAATCATATTTCGGCAGCACAGGAGGTTCCGACTTCTCTATGATAATGGAACCCGTCTCACCATCGTTTTTTTTTGCTTTTTCCTTTCATATAAAACAGAGAGCAAAAGTACCACTGCACATAAAGATATAATTACAATCCAAAGAACCGTATAATCAGGTTCCTCCTCTACAACCGGAACTGTCAATTCCACCGTATCTGCCGTTTTTATGTAATGAACCACATTTCCCGACGACTGAATTGCAATTTCCACATTCACTTTTGCCGTCTCGTCTGTCTGATACGGAACCATCGCCGTGCCATTTTCCACACGGTAAGACGCTTCCTTGCCATTAATCAAAACAGAAATACTGTCTTTTAAAGTTTCCGAATCCAAAACCGGCTTCTCCTGATGGTTTACAACATATACCTTCAGGGTAAATGTCCCTTCCTCTGATGTATAGGATTTCTCCATATCAGCTTTTAAAAAATATTCTTTTATCAGATAAGTATGGACATTTCCTCTGTTTTCCAGAGAATAGTCCATTGTAATCTGCCGTTCCAATGGATTTTCCAATTCAGCAACCGCAAACTTGTTTCCCTGAAGCATATTCAGGCTCTCACACTGTCCTGCAACATGAAAATCCTCGATGTTTTCCCCTGACACGAGAAGTATCTTTGCCTTCTGCATATAAGTATCCTGCAGATCCACTGTCATATTTCCTTCTCCGGAAACCGCCTCGCCAAGTTCTATTTTTTCTATCTGTAACGTCTGGAACAGATATTTTGCAGTGATTTCTTCAATCGTCTGGTTTTCGCCTACTGTATACTGCTCTCCTGACGTCACTTTCGTTCCATACGAAACCTCATTCTCCGTCTTATCATTGGGGATTGCAAACATGTCAATTTTTATTCCCTGTTCTGCAATCTGATCCACCATATTTTCAAACTGCCTGATTGCAGTTTCTGTTTCGCTTTGATCCCGCAGAGAAATTTCCCCGTCGGAAATAAATACCACTCTTTTATCTGCCGCCGCACTGTCAAACATATCAGCCGCCGTTTCCAACGCCACCGCTGGGGTGGTGTAGCCCTGCAGTTCTACCGTCTCGAGTGCATGTCTGGTTTTCTGGTTAATATTTCCAAAATCTTCCTCATAAACGATTTCCGTGTTATATACAAGCAACGCCACTTCATACTCTTCCGGCAGCGCCGATGCTATCATACATGCACTGTCTGCCGCCTCTATCCATTGTCCATCTCCCTGCATGGACTTACTTGCATCCAACAAAAATATAATCTGCTTTTTTTCGATGATTTCATTGATTTCATTCTTCTCCGCTGCCAAAACCCTTGCCGGAAACAGCAAAGAAAGCCCTATGAACAGCATTGCCAATTTAATTGTTATCTTCTCTACTTTTCCCATTTTTCTCCGTATATCTTTTTACTGACCATGCCAGATAACTCACTCCACACCAGATAACTGCGCCCAAAACCGCATATGCAGCTCTCTGATTTACCGCTAAGAATACCATTCCGAGTATCAGCTCTGTTACAACTATGATTCGCGCCTTTTTTCCGATTACTTTCTTTTCTGCTTCCTCCAGAGGCTTATTTTTATCCTCCAGGGGAGCAAATAGAAATATCCCCATCCCCGCAGCCAACGCCGCAGCGATTGTAAGACAGGTCTGATAAGCAAATTCTGCTTTTATCCATAACAAGGTTAAAACCAGAATCCCACATGAAAGAAAATAGCAGCTCATCCATCCCGGTGCGTGATATCCTCCTGCTTCCTGCCGCAACAGCATAAATGCAATCAGAAATATCATGCAATATAACAATTCCCCAAAGGCTGCGCCAATGACAACACCCGTTCCAATATTGAAAGCATATACAGCAATGGTCTGCAACGCAAATAGATATACATCCCTGTACTCCGATTGAATGCTTCCATTTTCTTCCATGAAGTCTACGATTCTTTCAAAAAGTTTTCTCATTTCTTACTCTCAGAAAACTTTTTGAGTATTTTCCGGCACCTTGGGCTGATGCAGAATAAAATAGCAGCATTTTGTTGCAGCGCCTGTTGCTACTTTCTCCAGTCCAAATGTCATTAAATTGCTCAAATAGCGGTTTAACAGATTTCTCATCTTGATTCCCCCTCTCTTTTTTCCTAATAATACCATTTTTCGACACAGAATCTTCAAAACGTCAAGAATCGTATGGTTATCTGTAACTTTTTTATTTTTAATGCAAAAAAAGAGACGCCTGTCTCTCACTCACGCATCTCTTATTTCCCTTTACATTTTTTTACATAGAAAAAATCTCATACAATAATACTGTCACCACAAATTGATGATTCCCATCATCAATGATAACCTCCCCATCATACCGTCTGGCTATCTTCCTTATTATATTCAGTCCAAATCCATGCCTGTGTTTTTCTTTTTTGTTGTCATATAATGATTTCCGCTCTTTTTCCGTTCTTCTTCGTAATGGTTAGAAACCATCATCATAAGGTTTCTTCTATCCACTCGTATTTCTACGCAAACACTACGTTCTTCTGCTTTCACTTTTTTGGATGCCTCTATCGCATTATCCAACAAATTTCCAAGACAGATACAGATATCTTCTGTTTCCACTTTTAAATCTCTCGGTATCATCAGCTTTGTTTCAAATTTAATATCAAATGTCTCAGCAACCGCCGCTTTATAGTTAATAATACTGTCAAAATAGAAACACCCTGTATTAGATACTTTTCTCTGCTTATGTAACTTTTCTAAAGAATTATCGCAATATTTTTTGAGTGCCTCATAGTCTCCTTTCTCCAGATACATTTTCTCCATCAGATACCGTTCCGTCATATTATGGCGGAACTCACTCATTTCTACCCACAGATTCATGTTTTCATTGTACTGTCTGAGATAATATTCACTTTGCTCCTGTAAAACCTCTTCCCGTACTCTTTTTTCTGCTGTTTCTCCAATTTTATCATACAAATAATATGTAAAAATATTTATCAGCATTACCATAAGCGCTGCCACAAAATCCAATGTCTCGCTCATGCTTTCCTTTTGACAGATCATTTCAGCTAAAATGACAATGCTTCCTCCGGGAATCATAAAAATTTCAACCCATTCCTGTGTATTCAACCTGATATTTTTATGCCGCTTGATAAGTGCCAGCAATATTTTTATAAAGAAAAACATAACTAGCTTGGAAACCAGCAATAGTAAGTAATCCTCATTTGCCGTATCTACTTTGACTCCACTTTTCTGAACAAATATCTGCCATCCATAATAAGTCAATACTTCTGATAATGCTCCGCTAATTGCCATAAAAGCAGTAACTGCCGATAAAACCCATGCAGAATCTATATATAAAATACGTAAAGCAAAAAAAAATGAGACAACAAATATTCCTGTATTGTCCCACGCACTTTTTGCAAAACTGTAAGTAAAAAAAATTAGAAATAACAAAATACATTCCCCATACAAAACACTCCCACACTCTGCTATGCTTTCTTTGTTGTCAGGACTTTTTGTGCAAAAAATTCTCTGATACACTAAAGA
>ENA-OQDM01000534-OQDM01000534.1-human-gut-metagenome-genome-assembly--contig:-NODE-534-length-21436-cov-6.299733_pt1 | contig 21436 bp, 18 predicted proteins | sample MGYA00242772_ERZ504605 | MGnify/ENA primary metagenome ERZ504605 (study PRJEB26092, sample SAMD00036348) | human gut metagenome | host: Homo sapiens | study: EMG produced TPA metagenomics assembly of... | reverse complement strand
CCTTTACTTTTCTTCAACTGCTACAATATCATCAGCAAGCAACACATAATCGGTATGTCCATATCCCCGATTGCGTAACCTCTGCCATATAACTTCGGATTGACAAGTTTTACTTTCTGCTCATACTTGAACTTCTTTTCGCCAGCCTGCACGGGAATTTCCACGACAACATTTTCCCCTCTCTGCACATCTGAATAAAGGTTGTAGCTTCTTCTTGCGAAAACTCTACGGTTATCTTTATCTCTGTCAAAAACATGGTCGCTTTCGCCTGCAAATTCAAGAGTTCCAAAAGACTGTGCCATATCTGGCACGACATATTTCATTTCCATATTGTTTTACCTCGTTTCTTTCTATTTTTGATAAATTGATTGTGATTTCTTATTCTGGCAGTTTGGGAAGTACCAGCAATCCCACAGATAGTAAAGGGTAAAATCAATGCTTCGCACCCTTGACTATCCGTGTTCTTGCAGGTCGTAAGCAGACAAGCCAGAATAAGCAAAAGTCTGCCGTTTGACAGCTTCGGCGGAGAGCGTGATTTTTCTTTCCTCATACCGTTACCGCCTTATGATTTCTTCATTTTACGGCGTTTGTAGAAGAAGATACCTGCCAGTCCAGCACCAGAAGTCATAAGAAGTGCAAGCAGTCCGTAAAGGTTGGTGTTATCGCCCGTTTTGGGACTGTCGCTAGGTCTGTTAGGCTTTTCTGGTGTCGGTGGTGTTTCGGGTTTCTCTGGTTCTTCTGGCTTTTCCTTAAAGGTAATTGTCTGTCCCTTATCCTCAATATCCTTATGCTCAGTAACTTTCTTTGGTTCGTCTGGATTGCTTAAATCGTACAATTCTTCAAAAGTTACAAGCTGTTTGCCATCAAGAGAAGTAGCGTCAAACGTAAAAGCAACTTCCATTTTCATAGTTTCGCTGTCAGCAATAAAAGTATAATCACTTTCCACACGCTTTCCATTGATAAGAAGTTCTGCATTTTCTTCTTTCAACATCTGCCAGCCTACAAGTTTGTACTGTGTACCGATTTCCAAGCCCTCTAAGGTTACGGTATCAATGATTGTTACCTCTTTTCCAGCTTCAATCTCTTTGTTGCCGTCCTTATCGGTAGCAGTTGTATATATCTTAATGATACGCTCTGTGATAAGTACCGTCTGCCCGTCGTCCTCAATGTCCTTATGTTCCGCAACTTTTACGGGTTCGTCTGGATTGCTGAAATCATACAATTCTTCAAAGGTAACAAGGTTCTTGCCACCTAAAGCAGACGCATTGAATGTATAAGAAATTTCTACTTTCATTTCTTTATCATCAGCGACAAAAGTATAGTCATTTTCCACACGTTTTCCGTCAATGATAAGCTCGGCATTTTCTTCCTTTAACATCTGCCAGCCTTTCAACTGATACTTTGTGCCTTTTGTAAGTCCGTCTAATTTGACAGTATCAACGATTGTTACCTCTTTTCCTGCAAGGATTGTCTTTTCGCCGTCTTTGCTGGTCGCTGTGGTATGGATAGAGATTTCTTTTTCGTATTCATCAGTCAGCGTTCCTAAATCAATCACAAGGTTATTTCTTGATACCACGATTTCAAAAGGTGGGATAAGTTCAAAACCTTTGTTACTATCAGAGCGTAATTCTTCAATGATATAGGTATCATAAGGTAACGCACCTTTGCTGTCATCTGGTTCAGAAGTTCCAAACCACACACCGTCCTCGCTGGTCTTTCCTGCGTTTGTATTGTGCTTATGAGAAGCCCATTCAGCAGAAGTGGAGAATTGCCCGTTATCATCAGTTACCACGACATGATTTTCGCCCGTCATCTTGCTTGTGAACCTAAAGGGAACATTAGCAAGACGCTTGTGTGTACCTGCACCGATTTTTACACCCTCAATATCTCCACGCTTAATCTGATTATAGATAGAATGAGCTTCGTCGGTTAAGTCCACGATTTTTCCGTTTTCTGTGATTGTAAAATCAATCGGCTTTGCACCGTCAGTTAAGTAACCGTCGGGAGCTTCACTTTCAACGATACGGAATTTTCCATAAGGTAAAAGGTCAGAAGAAGTAGAAGCGACACCCTCAATATCGGTATGGATTGTTTTTACCACTTCATTTTTCTTGTATAATTTGCCCTCAACCAATACCGCATTATCATTTAAGGAAATGATGTCAAAAGCAGTATCTTTCAAGGTAGCACTTCCTTGTGGTTTGGTATCGCCCGTTTCTAAATCTCGTTTCTGAATTTTCACACCACCACGGATAACCTTGTCTGATACAGAAAACTGGTTACTTCCAGTAAGTACGGCAAGGTCGCCGTCCTCTGTAATCTGTGTTACATATAAGCCTTTTATCTGTTCGGACTTATCGCCAGCCTGCATATATGCACCGTCTAACAAGTAGCCGTTTGGAGCTTTCGTTTCCTCAACGGTTAGCGTTCCAAGTGGAAGAACCGCCTTGCCGTCCTGCATATAGAAGCTATCGCCAGATACCTTGTATGCGTCCGCTAATTTTGCGATGTAGTGAGTTGTCCCGTCGCTGTCTGTTTCAGCGATTGTCTTTGTAACCCATGTACGAGTAGCTTCGGCAGGGAGATTGTCTTTATTATAGAAGCCTGCATAATACTTCCATGTAAATTCCGCACCTGCTAAAGAAGCGTTCCCTTGCGGATTGTCTTTCTGTGTTTCCATATCAATCTTGAAAAGCTCAATCAAAGTGTCCGTTACTTTTGGCGTATCTGATACTTTCAAAATTGCTGTCTTTCCAGCTTCAACCTTTAAGGAATATATATTTGTATCAACCTTATATCCTGCTGGTGCGGATAACTCCTTGATATAAACTGTGCCAGCCTTTACCTCTACAACATCTGTATTTCCGTTTTCATCAGTCGTAAGGGTGGCAAGCTGTTTCGTACAGTCCTTATCAGAAAAGACACCATAGGTTGCACCTGCAATAGAGTAATTCCCGTTACCGTCGGTAATGCTGGTATTACTGGAAGTCTTTTGCAGTTTCGCATTTCCGACATTCAGCTTCGCCCAGAATTGTCCTAATTCCTGCCCCTCGCCAGAGTAGATATAACCGCCACATTCATAGCGTCCTTTATTTTCTTTGATAAAGGCTTTTGCACCAGAGAAAACTTCGTCCTGTGTTGCCTTTGGAATTTCATCATAAGAAGCTCGCACGTTATCACATTGCCAGCCAAAATGTACGCTCAATCTCTGCCAGACTACACATTGTTCCAACAGATAGACTTGTTTGTAGTTCAGTTCCTTGTGAGCTTCGCCATACTGTTTGACATACTCTAAGGATAACGCCACATCTGAAATCTGGTCAGCACTCATGCGTGAGCTTGCGTCAGCTCTGGTCTTGTAACCGTTCTTAAAGTTTGTGTTAATGTCGATACAATAGGCAGTTTCGCCCTCGACTTTCATATAGCCCTCATTGAATGTCGAACCGATAGAACCGTCATTCATTACTTTTTCAATGATACCGACACGCTCTGCACTTTCCGTCCAGTATTGCTTACTTTCTGCATGGACGGGTGTAGTCGGTAAAGCAGTAACGACAGTTGCAAGAGCTAAGAAGCCCGTACACAATCGTTTTAACATCTTTTTCATAAATCTAATGCTCCTTTCATTTTGGGTAATAAAATAGCCGTCCAATAAGAACGGCTGGAAATAGAAAAGGAACGTCATGTTAGGCGTTCCATAGTCTATGAGTTATTCAATTTTTTCTTATTTTAATACTGATGTGCTGTACCATATCTTTGCATATCTAGGAAAACTTGCGTATCAAGGCTCATTCGTTAGTAGTAAATAAGTAGTAAATTGATGTATTTGTTTTCTTGAAAATGCTGATAGATACTGTGTTTTAGCGGATAATCAGATTTTTATTGTGTTTTTAAGCTAAAATAAATAAACCGCTCTCAATAACGAGAACGGCTTTTATAGGGATTATTTAATTTGTAAATTACTCAAAATGATTTCTGCGTTTTGCAAAAATTACTGCACAACCTGCAAGCATTGCAACAAGAAGAATTACAGCAACGCTGTTCTGTCCTGTCTGTACAGCACCGCTGTTATTCTGTGAATTGTTCGGTGTGTCATTTGTAGCTGTGTCGCTTGTTGAAACAGGCTTAGTTGCCGAAGTTGCGGCAGGTGATGTAGCAGGTTCATCAGGTGTTGTCGTTGATGTTGTCGGAGCTGTTGTATCAGGCTGTGTCGGATTAAGGACAATACTGAAAGAAATATCATCTTTCCAATCATCAGCAAAGAATGCCAAGTCATCATTATCAATTATGCCCCCATCAAAAGCTTCTTTTAATGTGTAAATTTGACCGTCAGCATAAATATACAACTGTCGCTCGCCTATAAATGTATAGTTTCCGATAACCTCTTTTACAGGACTCTCGGGAATATCAGCACCGGATACATTAAAAGTGAACATTATTCGGTCATCACTTAAATAGATAATTCTCCATATATCAATATCATCTTCCGCCAAATCAGTATAACCTGCATTTTGACACATTTTCAGGGTTAACTGCTTAAGTGTACTTACATCTTTATCAGGAATAATACCAATATTCATTTTTACTAACTCATTGACAATTTTATCATCAATGATTCCGCTCTCATACGCATTTTTAATTGAATAAACACTGTTATTCTTATAGAGCATAACATCGTTTCCGTGTGTATAACTATATGTACAATCACCAAATTTTTCTTCTATCATAACACCAAGTGCAAAGCCGTATTCATGTCTATAATATACTCCGCCGTCACTTGTTCTGCCAACAATATCAATTCTCAAAGTTTCAGGTGATTTGCCGTCAAAACACTCTTCAATAACTTTGTTTTTTATTTCGATAACAAGTGCTGAATCATCGCTTTTCGGAACTATATCCATATGTCCGCAATAGGTCAAGCCCTCAAGTGTATCGTCATCAATAACGCCTGAATTATAAGCATCGGGGATCATATAAACCCTGTTGTTTTTGTACAGTGCCACAGGACAATTTTCGAGATAAGAAACTATGTAATTGCCTGCCTCGGTGTAAACTCTGTTTGCAGAAGTAGCAAAGCTGTCAGAAAAACTGAAATATACCTCGTCTTCATCGTCCAAAAGAATTTCGACATTCAGATATTCAGGCTTTTCATCACCATAATATGTATCTAACATAGCCTGTTTAATATCTGAAATCAAGTCTGAATCAGAAGCTTCATCAGGTGTAGCCGCAAAAGCCGTTGTAACAACCGAAAAGCACATTACAAATGCTATCAATGCTGTTAAAAATTTTTTCATTTTGATTTCTCCCTTTAATTAAGTTTAGCAATTATTTTTTGTATTTCTGTTGAATCATAAACATTTATAACTCCGTCAGAATTAACATCAGCAGCATATTTTTGTATGTCGCTAAACGTACACATACGATTTATATACTTCTGAACAAGAACTGCATCATCAATGGTTATTGCACCGTCAAGATTAACATCACCTTTCAAAACATCACCCTTCTTTATCCAGTAAGCATACATAACAATCGTGTCGTTCTTTACGCTTGATGTATGAGCAACCGTCACCCCATCTCTATATATTGATTTTGTATAACCGCTCGGCTGACTTCCTTCTTTATACCAACCAAGTTTACCTGACTCATTTTGATATAACCACTTATTGTCAGACTTCCTATTTGCATACCAACCTGCAAATAACTTGTCATCAGAGGGTGACTGGTATGTATTTAAACTAATTTTAGTTGACACACCGTAAGTAACAGTTGTATTTGGCATATTATTTCCACTACCGCCATTTTTATCGTATTGAATTGTAAACTTACAATCACCTGCTGATTTAAGTGCGTTATAAGCATTTAACCTACCACCGGTTTTTACATATTTAGACCAATATGATGACTTATCAACCCCGTCAAGAATAGCCTTTTTAGTCGCCTTAGTAGAAATATTTGTATATTTACTCTGAATTAATGCGGCTACACCTGTTACATAAGGAGTCGCCATTGATGTACCAGTCTTGCTCACATATGGCTTATCATCTGCGGTGTATGTAGAATAAATATCTGCTCCAGGAGCTGCTAAATCGACACTTACAATTCCATAATTACTTCCCTGTTGAAATTTTTCTTCATACCAAATCATATCATTACTGTTAGAAGCTGCAACTGATACTATATTATCACTAGTATATATGGATGGATAAATTCGCCTTTTTCTTCCTGCTGTATCTATATTAAAACGTTCATTTCCTGCGGCACATACAAATAATCCTGGATAATCATTTATAGTTTCTTCAAAAGCTTTTGATTTAGGTACAACTAAAGCTATGCTAAAATTTAAAATATTAATATTATTTGCTTTTGCGTAGTTAATTGCATTAATTACTCCACTAATTTTATCATTACTATTACCACAAACACCATTATCATCTAAGACTTTAAGACTCACTAAATCAACATTCCAACAAGCTCCTGAAACACCGATACTATTATTACCTACAGCGCCTATTATCCCAGCAACATGTGTTCCGTGACCAAAAACATCTTCTAATGCATCCGAATCATCAGTTCCATCAACAAAAGATTTACTCAATTCACGATCAACGTTATCTTTTAAATCTGGATGATCCGCTTTTATTCCACTATCAATAACACCTACCTTAACGCTTTTGCTACCGGTAGTTATTTTCCATGCATCAGGCAAATCAATTTTATCCAAAGCCTACTGTTTATCAACATGTTCGTCATTAGTCACATCAGTTGAATCTAATGTAATACAATAATTAGGTTCAGCATACAGTACATCATTTCTCTTTTGAAGAGTTTCTATAGCATCTAAAACATTTTGTTTATCGTGTTTATTTAATGTTATACACAAGGTCTGATGAAAATCTGAATATTCATCCTTAATATTTTCATCAATACTTTCAAGTGCCTGCTGTCCTAGTTCATCAGACAAAAATACTGTATCATTGTCTGACACTATGCTAACAAATTCATTATGAACAGAAATATATTCGTTCTGAATAGTATCTACCGTATCACTCGTTAAATCACTAATATATTTTGGATTAACATCACTAAAATCAGACACATGATATGTGTCCAATTCCATACTTTTCTCATTTTTAAGTACTACAATTACAGAATCGTCACAAAAATTCTCATCCAAACTAATATCATTACAATCAGTTTTTAGAGTATTATAATTAGCATCCGCAGTTACTGCTCTATAAACTACTGTAGCATTTACTGTAAGTATAGCAGATAAAAATAGTCCTGTCAATAATTTTAATTTTTTCATACATAAACTCCTTATTCCTAAATTACTTTTTATTATTTACATTTTTATAATATTACATTATCGTCACCAACCTTACTATTGTGATTTTATATCACTATTATAACGCATATTACTTTCACTTTCAATAAAAACTTCATATTCATTTGAAAATTTATTATTAATTTTGTCAGTAGTGTTTACTTATAAAAAGCAGTACCTACTTCACATATTTCGTATCCTAACTACAATAAAAATGCCACTTCCATAGTGAAAGTGGCATAAATGTTAATTTTTGTTGTCAAATCAAACAGGGTGAACCATATTTTTCTTGTCAAGCTTGTCGCCGTTGATGCCAACCTTGGCATTTCTTCTCTTTTCAAAGAAGTCGAGAGCAACCTCGGGAACTGTGCATAAGAAAGAACATCCTCAGGCTGTTCAATCCACTGCTCAATCTCGCCACGGAGCTTATCAAGCTCAGGCTCAAGCTGATCTGCTGGACGGCCTTTGATAATCTTCTTGTCACCGATAATCTTCTTCTGAAACTCACGATCAATCGGCATTGGAGTTGTACCGTACTCACCGGCAACAAGTCCCTTGAACTCGTTTGTGCACATTGAGTAGCGCTTGCCTGTGATTACATTGAATACAGCCTGTGTGCCGACAATCTGTGATGTCGGAGTAACAAGCGGAGGATAACCTGAATCCTTACGAACACGGGGTACTTCTGCAAGAACTTCGTCAAGCTTGTCTTCCTTACCGGCCTGCTTGAGCTGTGAAAGAAGGTTGGAAAGCATACCGCCGGGAACCTGATAGATAAGAGCGTTAGCGTCTGTTGCGAGCATCTTAGGATCAAGAAGTCCTGACTTGATGTACTTCTCACGGAGAGTCATGAAGTAAGCACGGATGTCAGAGAACTGTTTAAGGTCAAGACCTGTGTCGAACTCTGTGCCTGAAAGAGCGGCAACCATTGACTCTGTAGGTGCGTGTGATGTACCGAGAGCGAGTGGGCTGATTGCTGTGTCAATACCGTCGGCACCTGCCTCAACACCCTTTAAAAGACACATTGATGCAAGACCTGATGTGTAGTGGGTGTGGAGCTGAAGCGGAAGCTCCGGAACAGCGGCTTTGATAGCCTTTACAAGGCTTTCGGTTCTTGTCGGAGTAAGAAGAGCAGCCATATCCTTGATACAGATTGAATCTGCACCCGCGTCTGCAATTCTCTTAGCATACTCAACATAGTATTCATCTGTGAATACAGGACCTGTTGTGTAGCTGATAGCAACCTGTGCATGACCGCCTTCTTTGTTAGCGGCCTTGATAGCTGTTTTAGATTCTTGATGTCGTTAAGAGCATCAAAAATACGGATAATGTCAATACCGTTTGCGATTGAACGCTGAACAAGGTACTCAACGCAGTCATCGGCATAGTGACGATAACCGAGCATATTCTGTCCTCTGAAAAGCATCTGGAGCTTTGTGTTAGGGCAATGCTCTCTGATTGTGCGGAGTCTGTCCCACGGATCTTCGTTTAAGAATCTGAGGCATGAGTCATATGTTGCGCCGCCCCAGCATTCGAGTGAGTAATAACCGATTTTATCGAGTTTGTCAAGAACAGGGAGCATTTCCTCTGTTGTCATTCTTGTTGCAATGAGTGACTGATGAGCGTCACGCAGAGCAGTTTCGGTAACTCTGATTTTTTTTGCCATTTTACAGCATCCCTTTCTCCGAATTATTGATTAGTTAAGTGTTACGAGAACCTTACCTGAGTCAACAGACTCACCCTTTGCAACATCAACTGTTGCAACTGTGCCATCCTGCGGAGCCTTAACGGGAGTTTCCATCTTCATAGCTCGATGAATACGAGGTCATCTCCAGCCTTAACAGCCTGTCCTGCCGAAACAACAACATTAACAACTGTACCGGGCATAGGAGCCTTTACAACAACAGAACCCTGAGCGCCTGCGGGAGCTGCCGGCTTTGCTGCAGGAGCGGGAGCGGCTGCCGGAGCAGGAGCTGCTGCTGCGGGAGCTGAAGAACCACCGAGCTCTTCAACCTGAACATCATATGCTGTGCCGTTAACTGTAATTCTTAAATTCTTCATTTTTAGTATCCCCTTTTATTTTAACAAGTAATCATTTATCAGATAGTTGAATGCTTCTTTGAAAGTGTTGAAACACGCTTGCCCGAAAGCATATCAAGAGCAGAAATAAGAGTCTGACGGAGCTGAGCTTCTTCAACGATACCGTCAATATAGCCGTTCTGAGCGGCATTGTAAGCAGAAAGATTCTCGTCAGCAAACTTCTGAGCAACCTCAGCCTGCTTATCTGTGGCAACATTCATAACTTCGGGAGCCATAATGAATGCGGCAGCCTCAACATTAACAGGTGAAATAACTGCATCGGGAAGTGCGTAAACAACATCTGCATTAGCGCCTGTGCCTGCAAGAGCAACATAGCCTGAACCGATTGCCTTGCCTGTAACAACAGAAATCTTGACTGTTGTTGCCTCAGCATAAGCGGCTGATGCCTTTGTTGCCGACTTGATTGACTCAAAGCCCGGGCAGTTTACGAATGTTACAACAGGGAGTGAGAAAGCGTCGCAGAAACGAACAAACTTTGCTACCTTGTTTGCAGACTTGCAACCAAGCTCCTTGCCCTTTGTAACAACAATACCTACAACCTGACCGCCGAGTCTTGCAAAACGAACATTTGCTTCCTTGCCGTAATCATTGAAGAGCTTTACAATGCTGTTGCCGTCAACTGTTCTGCTGACTACACAACCGCAACCGTCCTCTGCCGGAGCTTCTTCAAATGACTGAGGAGCCATTGTGAGGTTATTTGACGGAAGATAAAGGATAAGTTCCTTTGCAGCCTTGATTGCCTTGTCTGCGTCGTCACAAACGATTGAGGCAATACCGTTTTCAGCATTGTAAGCGGCATCGGAATGCTTGCCTGTTACCGAAAGTGAAAGCTGTGCGTCTTTGCTCATGATAACGATGTCTGCGCTTGCGGCGTTAAGAGCGTTTGTTCCGAGGCAAGTACCGAGAACAACCGAGATCTGCGGTACAACACCGGAAAGTGACGCAGCCGCATTGAGAACATCACCGCAACCTGCGAGAAGCTCTGTACCCTGATTAAGTCTGCCGCCAACGCTGTCATAGAAACCTACAACAGGAGCGCCTGTCTTGAGTGCAAGACCATACAGCTTTTTAAGCTTGGCAGCCTGTGCCTTACTCATAGCACCGCCGCAAATGTCGCTGTTCTGTGCAAACGCATAAACAGGCATACCTTCTACTGTTCCAAAGCCTGCAACAACCTCGGCAAAACCTTCACCGGATTTTGCAAAGGCATCAATTTCACAAAAGCTGTCTGCATCAAAAAACGCCGTAATTGTCTTATAAGCGGAAGTTGCGGCAATTTCAGCCTTTGCCTGATTGATCTTTTCAATACTCATCTTAAAATCCTCCAATACCATGTATTGAATATGCACGAAAACTGAGCGTGCATACTAATTTTCTACACATACATTATACTCTATAATCTTCAAAAGTACAAGAAAAACACGCTGTACTATTTCAATTTTGAACACATTTAATAGTTATTCCGTAAAAACCTTTAATTTATTGTCAAATTAACAAATAGTTTGATTGACCGTTTCGGAAGTATTTTTCAAAAACGGAAAATTAAAGCTGTTTGCCGTTTAAAAACGGGTTTGCAAGCAGTTTTTTAACCTCTTGTTCGGTCAAATCTCTCCAGTCGCCCTGTTTGAGCATACCCATTTTTACTCCGCCGATCTGGGTGCGTTTTAGTCTTGCAACCTCAAGCCCGACAGCCTCGCACATTCTTCTGATTTCACGGTTCTTACCCTCGTGAAGAATCATTTCAAGAACTACTCTGCCCTGCTCCTTGTGAATTACACGGACATATGCAGGAGCGGTTTTCCTGCCGTCAAGCTCAACGCCTGTTTCAAGCTTTACAAGCTGATCCTCGTCAATTGACGGTCGAACGGTTACTCTGTAAATCTTGTAAACATTGTTTTTCGGGTGCATAACCTTGTTTGCAAAGTCACCGTCATTTGTAAAAACAAGCATACCCTCGCTGTCTTTGTCAAGTCTGCCTATCGGATAAACTCGCTCGCCGACATTCTCAACAAGCTGTGCAACACACTTTCTGCCACGCTCATCATTCATTGTGGTAATGAATCCACGGGGCTTGTTGAGCATAATATATCGGTAATTACCGCCCTTCGGCACAACAATCCTCTTGCCTCTTACAAACACCTTGTCTGTAGGAAGAACCTTATCGCCGAGAATTGCGGTTTTGCCGTTCACCTTGACATGACCGCCGAGAATAAGCTCCTCGGCTTTTCGCCTTGACGCAATACCGCATTGCGCTATGAATTTCTGAAGTCTTATAGGTTCAATTTTAGCCATATGTAAATTCCTTTTTAATAAAATTTTCTGTATATTTAAGCTGTCACGAAAACAGATTTCCTATTGCCGAAAATATTGACACACTCTTTTTATCCGATTTAATCTTTTCGCCTGCAACAATATTGCATTTATAAAGCAGCTTTCCGCCGAGTGTGTATTCAATTCTGCCGACCGATTCGTTCTTTTCAATCGGAGCATACAAAAAGCTGTCTATGAAGATTTTTTTCTTGATTTTATCGCAGTCCTCACGCCTTAAAACGATTGTGTTGTTCTTCTCACCTGTAACCGTTACGCTGTCCTTATCACCGCCCACGCACGGAATATCGGCACAAAAGTCAGCGTCCTTGCAGTCAACTCCCCTGTACTTTTCAAAAGCGTAATCATAAAGAGAAATATGGTCATTCCAATCGTTACGGTCGTTGAGTGTTACGCACACAAGCGTTACACCGTCTTTTTTTGCAGAGGAAACAAGGCACCGCCCTGCCACCGTTGTATAGCCTGTTTTTCCGCCTGTACAGTAGGGATAAAGCGACAAAAGCCTGTTATGATTTGCATATGCGGTTTTCTTTGATTTTGGTTCAAGAAATTCAACGGTCACGCTCTTCTTAGCCGTAAGATTTGCAAAATCGTCATTTTCAAGTGCATATGACATAAGCAGAGCCATATCCTTTGCACTTGAGTAATGGTTGTCATCGTCAAGTCCGCTCGGCGTTACAAAATTGGTATTCGTCATACCGATTTGCTTTGCCTTTTCATTCATTCGTTGTGAAAACTTTTCGGGACTGCCCGAAATCGTATATGCCGCCGCATTCGCCGCATCATTACCCGACGCCATCATCATTCCTGACGCAAGGTCCGAAAGTCGGACTTTTTCACCGACTTTAAGATACATCGAACTGCCCTCGGCAACCATTTCCTGTTTGAAGGTTACTTCGCTGTTACAGGATGCCGCCTCCTCAAGCGTTATGAGAGATGTCATAATCTTTGTGGTACTCGCAGGCTTCATTCTTTCATCTGCATTTTTTGAACAGATAACCGTGTTGTTATCGGGACAATAAAGGACAAATGCCTGTGCAGAAGTTGTGGGAGGAGTATCCTCCGCAGTTTTTGCGCCCATAAGCACAAACGGCATAACAAAGCACACCGCAAGCGAGATTATTTTTTTCATAAGGACACCCCCTGCATAAATCTATGCCGAGGGGTGTTGCAATATTACGAATCAGCCGTCAATATCGTCCTGTGTGATTTCGGAAAAATCGTCTGCGGATTCGCTCTTATCCTTTTTGAAAACTCCCTTTACTTTCTTGAGAACATCGGGAATCATACTAACGAGCTTGTCAGCTGTGCCTTCTTCCCTGTCAACGGAAACAAGTCTTACATCGCCCTGATATACGGTAAGAAATGCAACAGGCTGAATTGTCACGCCTGCACCGCTGCCGCCGCCAAAGCAGTCTTTGTTTTCCTTTTTGGTAGGCAGATCCGAACCGCCTGCCGCAAAGCCGTAGCTTACCTTTGAAACAGGAATGATGAGTGTGCCGTCAGGCGAAGTTATAGGCTCGCCGATAATAGTATTGACATCAATCATTTCCTTGATTTTTTCCATTGTGGTATCCATTAAACTGCCGATAGGATGTTCCATAGCCATTCTCCTTTTTCAACAATATTTATATCAATCATTTTTAACTTCTGCAAGAAGTTTAATCCCCTTGATTCCGTGCTTAACGGCAAGACCGATAAGTCGGAATGCGAAAATTCTTGCGGCAAAGTCAAAGTTAATTTCTGTTTCTGCTTTTTCCGAAAAATTCGGATTTATGTCAACTCCGTAGCCTTTGCATTTTACAACACGGACAATTGTACCTACTGCCGGATAAACAACGGCACAGTATTTGCCGTATTTTATAGCCGTGTCAGCCGCATCGTCACCTGCAACGCTGATACTCAGCGACAATTTTTTAACCAGTATGTGGCTGAAAAAGTCCTGCAATGCAGATACTGCAAGCTCTGCAACTTTTTTTATCAGGTTCAAAAGCCACTCAATACCGTATTTTTTTATAAGACTCGGCTTTTTTTCTGTCGCTTTTTTAGGCTGTTCGGTTTTCTGTGTTTGTTTTTTTGCTTTTTTCTTCTTCTTTTCCTTTTTGGGTTTTGCCGGCACAAGCTGAAGCTTTACAAATCCGATATACACGGCGCACCAAAACTTCTCTTTATATGATGCACGCAAAGTAATCGGAATAAACATCACAAGCGCAATAAACAGCACAATTCCGAGTAGGATATATAGCCAAAGCAAAGGGAATTCCCCCTAAATTTTACTGCCTGTCAACAGGCTGATCGGCAAACAAATTAATCTGCTCATTGCCGTTTTCAGTCTTTTCCTGTTCTTCACCGTTTTCTTCGGACTCCTTGTCCTCATCACCCTCGGGGAGCGGAGGAAGTTCGTCAAGACTTGAAATGTTAAAGCAACGCAAAAAGTTTTCGGTTGTGCCGTAAAGCAACGGTCTGCCGGGTAGCTCAAGTCTGCCCTTTTCTTCAACAAGTCCCTTTGTTGTCAAACTGCCGATTACACCACTGCAGTCAACACCACGCACCTGCTCAACAAAAGCCTTTGTAACAGGCTGATTGTACGCAACAACTGCAAGAACCTCAAGAGCCGCCTGTGAAAGCGGAGTGTTTCTTCTCAAGTCCATAACGGTACGAATCTGCGGAGCAAATTCCTTTTTTGAAACCATCTGACAGGAATTGTCAAGCAATATTATAGTTATGCCCCGTCCTGACGCCTCATAATCATCAATCAGTGCAGAAATATGCTCTTTAACCTTTTTTTCGGAAATTTCAAGTGCCTGCGCTATTCGGGAAAATTCAACCGACGCACCGTTTGCGAACAAAATCGCCTCAATCGCACCACGAATATTTTCAACAGCCATTACTGCACCTCCTCATTTTCATTGTTTTCGTCCTCGTCAACCTGTGGCAAAGGCATTGCGTTTTTATCCTCAATCATGTGAACAACGGCATTTTCACCGCTGCCCTCAATTCTGATACGCTTGCCCTTTACCAGCTCCAGCGTTGCAAGGAATGTTGCCACAAGGTCGCTTTTGCCCTCGCACACCTCAAAAATTTCGTGATATTCAAGCCTTTTGCCGTGCCAGAGCCTTCTCATAAGATGGATAATCTTACTGTTTACCGACACGATTTTATGCGACACAATGCCCGAAAATGCGTCTTTTGACGGCGGAAGCTTACGCTTGCCCCGTCCGACTGCGCTGACATATGCCTTTGCAATATCCTCACTCGGATGAATACGGTTATAGGTCAGGTCAAATTCAACAGGAGATGCATCTCGGTAAAAGCTGTCAAAGTCATAAATATCGCCGAGTTTTGCCGCCATTTCACGGCAAACGGCATATTCAAGAAGCTGTCCCGAAAGCTCTTTCTTTAGTTCTTCAGCCTCTTCTTCATATTTTGGCAGGAGCATTACAGACTTGATATAAACAAGCCTTGACGCCATTGTCAGAAATTCCGATGCAATATCCATCTGATTTTCCTGCATCATATTAATCTGCTCCATGTACTGGTCAAGCAATTCGGAAATGCTGATATCATAAATATCTATTTTGTTTTTAGAAATCAGCGTCAGCAAAAGGTCAAGAGGGCCTTCAAATGCCGACAGCTTATATTGAAGTTGTTGTGTTTCCATAAATAAGTTTCAGTTATGATTTGATGTTGCAAATGATTTTGAAATCAACCGACAAACGGCATATACGGCAGGCTTGCGAGCCAGCTGATGAAGTTAAGAATCTGATTGCTGAGCCAGTTAATCGGAGTGTTGAGAATTCCCACATACAAGAGAACAAAAAGACCGATAAAAAAGTACATCTGATATCTGTAAAAGAATTCAACAGCCTTGTCGGGTAAAAATACGAACAGAACCTTTGAGCCGTCAAGAGGCGGAATCGGGATAAGGTTGAACACAGCAAGTCCGACATTGCACGAAATATAGAAGCTCAAGAATTGAACAACATATCCTCCGATTGTCGAAAGCGGAAAAGCACCCGTAAAAAGGATAATCGGATAATAAATGAGAAGTCCTGCCAATGCTGCAACGATATTTGCAATCGGTCCCATAATTGCGGTGATTGCCATACCGACCTTTGGATTTTTAAAATTTCTCGGATCAATCGGAACAGGCTTTGCCCAACCGAATCCGAACAAAAGCATACACAAAGCACCCATAGGGTCAATGTGGCTGAGCGGATTAATCGAAAGTCTGCCTCTGCCCTTTACCGCCTTATCACCGAGAAGTGACGCAGTAAAAGCGTGCGCCCATTCATGGAACGGGAGAATTAAAAATATAATAACGAGTACAGCCAATATTTCGGCAATTACCGAGCCGAAATCAAGGTTGCCGTTTCTGATGCCGTTAAGTAATAATGAGAGCATAAGAGCCTCCTGAAATCTGAATTTTTAGGTAACAATCGTGTAACTATATTTATTCTTAATTATATAATATATCGTCAAAAATTACAAGAGCAAAAAACAAGTTAAGAAATTTTCAAAAAACACTTGCATTTTCTCTCATTTTCTGTTATTATAACAAAGTTAGAAATAGAATTAGTTTTCTTTAAGGAGGTGCAGACGCATGGCAAAATGTGAATTCTGCGGTAAGGATGTAAAGTTCGGTATTAAGGTATCTCACTCACACAGAAGATCAAACAGAACATGGAAGCCCAACGTACAGCGTGTTAAGGCTATTGTTGACGGTTCACCAAAGCGTGTATATGCTTGCACCCGTTGTTTGCGTTCAGGTAAGGTTACCAGAGCTAACTGATTTTACAGATTACGAAACAGCTCCACCGTAAATAGTGGAGCTGTTTTTTTGTATTTTATCAGAATTTTAAACCTCAATCACAGCACAGAAAGAGGGCTGACCTTTGTTTGGTCAGCCCTCTTAATTATTAGTCTTTATCAGCCGTTAAAGGATTTCTTCCTTCTTACGAAGAACGAACATTACACAAGTTGAGCCGATGAGAAGTGTAAGAATTACAACAGCCAGAGGAGCTTCACCTGTCTGAACAGCAGCGTTTGCATTGTTCTTACCGCCGTTGTCAGATGTATCCGGAGTGTCGGATGTTGAGCTGATTTTCTTTGTTACAGGCTGTGTTACAGATGTTGCATCCTGTGAAGTTACAGGAGCAATTGTATCCTTAGTTGATTCCTGCGTTTCCTCTGTAGCCTTAGTAGCCTCAGTAGATGACTCTGCGGTTGAAGGCTCAGCTGTTGTCGGTTCTGCATAGGTTGAAGGAGTAAGCTCAGTTGAAAGATCATTTTTTACTGCCGCAGCAACAGGAGCTTTCTTAACTACTTCTTTATCAACGAGAATAACTTCTTTTGAACCGTCAGTCATTTCTGTGTCCGGATTTACTTCCGAAACACGAAGTACCTCAACAACAAGGTCAACCGTTGTAGAAACAGGGGCAACCTTTGAAATGTCTTTAACATCAAAAACAACTGTTGAAAAAAGCGTCTTTTCGCTAAAGTCATAAAGACCGAGATTACTTGCACCGAATTTTACATAACCAACGCCTTCCGACTTATTCTTGAAATTGACATATACACCTCTGCCGTCCATTGTCGGACAAACCGACTTAGCAGTATTCACATCAGCAACCGAAAGGATTGAAGGGTCATAAGAAATGTGCCACTGAGTGTCAAGCACATTCTTTGGAGACTGCATAATATATGTAACCGTTACCTGATTTGTAACTGCATTATACTTTGCACTTGCCATTGGGAAGTAATTTGATGTTGCATTTACTGTAAGAGCAAGCGAAGATTCAGCAGATGATGTTGTACCCTCTGTTGCAGCAGCACCACTAGTTGCAGACTCGGTTGTTTCCGATTCTGTTACAACCTCTGTTGTTGATTCGGCTGTTGTTTCCTCACCCGATGGATTGTACTCTGTCGGGAACACACCGTCTTTGCCGTAATAATCGCCGACCTTGAGGTCTGCCTTTTTAGGAGCATTGCCGTATTCACCGTTACCGTAGTAGTAGAACCACTCACCAGTAAAAATCAATTCATCCTTATCGTTCTCGGAAGTAAATTCAGGATTGATAATATAAATCATATTGTCAAAGCTTTCAACACCGTTGGGATAATAATCAGACTCGCCTTTATCATAACCCTTAAAATTAATATCGGTTGTTCGATAAGCAAGTTTATATTCAGGATTTGTCGGATCGTCTGTACCTTTAAGAGCGTTGTTCCAGATTACTTTATCAGCATCGGTCGGTACATCAGAACAGTAAACATTTTTGATATCAGCATTGCGAGCTGAATAACCCGGCCACGCTGAAGGAGTATCCGAACCGTTTTCCCAATAAACACCTGCATCAGATGTATATTTGTTTTCCCAGTCATCAGGCTTACAGAAATATATATGGTAGGTTTCAGTGCCCTCAGAAGGCACATAACTGCCTTCATCGTCCGTATCAGCAGAAACGCTTATTGCAGCAACCACTATCATTGCCGCTGTGAGCATAACAGCCAATAAAAGACTGATAACTTTTTTGGACATTTGTATTTCCTCCTTATGATTTTCCGACACCATACTTGTATCAGCATGACTATTATAGTATAAAACTCAGAAAAAATCAAGTGTTACAGGGCATTTTGGAGTCTGAAACCTATTGTAATAATCACCAAAAATCACTGTACTGTTTTATAAAATATCTTTATTAGGTCTTATCCGAACAAAGACAATACAAACAACTGCAAATTTTTCCAGCAATAAAAGCAAAAATGCCCTCCAAAGCGGAGGGCATCAAATAATTATGTATAATTATTTAAGATTATTCAAATCTCTTGCGTGTGTAAAGAACTGCACCGCCTGCAACGAGGAGAACTGCGAGAACTGCAGCTGCTGTTGTAGCACCTGTCTGAACTGCGCTGTTGTCTGTGCTCTTTGCTGTGTCAGCAGTTGAAACTGCGTTTGCAGAAGATGTTGGGTTCTGACCTGCAGTAGGAACTGTGTTCTTTGTAGAATCTGTCTTGTTGTCATCTTTCTTGTCACTTGACGGAGCTGTTGTTGCAGCCTGATCAGGTGTAGCATTCTTGTCTACTGACTGAACAAGACCTGCTTCCTTAGCCATATCATAGTTAGGAAGTGAACCGTACTCGTACTTGCCTGTTTCTTCGTTAAGACCATAGTAGAAGTAGAACTCACCGGCATATGTTTCCTTACCTGTTACGCTTACAGAAGTGTTGGTAGGGTCTATAACATAAATCATGTTGGTGAGGTACATTGAGATACCCCAGTCAGGATCCTCAAAGAAGTTGTCAGCAAATTTACCGAGGAATGTCTTGTCATCACCGTCAAATGCTTCCTGAGCCTTTGTCCAGAATTCGCCGTCAAGCAAATTGTCATAATATTCATTGTCGCCTTCCGAATAGTACTGACAAGAAACATCGGCAGTCTGCTTAGCAGCCTTAAACTGTTCCTCACTAAACTCGTAAGTTACTTTACCTGTTGCGGCATCTTCTGTCCTTAGACCGCCGTTAAGGTAGTTGTTGAAATCAAGATTAGGAACATCTGTAGGAAGGTCAAGATAGAAGATGTTATTTTCAGCATTTTCAACCTGCATCTTATAACCCGGCCAAGCAACACCTACTGACGTACCGTCAAGAGAGCTGCCTGCGTCTGAACCGTTCCACCAGTATGCACCTGCATCATTAGCATTGAACTTTTCACTCTTCCATGACTCAGGCATAAGGAAGTAAACTTTGTGTGTTTCTTTTACGCCCTCACTTGGGACATAACGACCGTTTGTATCAATAGCTGCGGAAACGCCGATTACACCTACAAGAGCAAGTGAAAGAACGAGAGCGCATGACACTATGATACTGATAAGTTTTTTTGACATTTGAATCTCCTCCAAAAAAATTTCCGATTTCTATCGGTATGGAATCATTATATAACAAAATTTTCAAAATTGCAATCTTTTTCAAAAAGCTTAGAACAAAAAATACACAAAATTGCAATCGCAATTTTGTGTATTTAGCTTGTATTATAAAAAATTTTCCTATAAAAGATATTTATCTGTTTTATTTATCCGCATCTGCATCGTCCGACATTGCATTATTGTCCGCAGATTTTTTCTTTTTTTCGTCCTTTTTCTTTACGAAAATAATTGCACCTGCGGCAATCAAAACAACAACAATTGCAATTATAATAATTAATGTCGTGTTTGAACCCGAACCGTTTGCAGAGCTCTCAACAACCTTTGTAACATCTACAACCTGACTATTCTGCTGAGTTGAGATGTACTTTTTCTCAACAACTACCGACTTATGGTCGTCTTTGTTAGGTGAGTTTTCCTCGCCCATTCCGTCAATGTAGTTTACAAAATCGCCCTGAATTTTTTCGGAATTTGCCGTATCATTATTTACTATCGGAACGGCACTATCCTCTACCTCTTTACCGTTCACCCAAAGCTTGCAGGTGATTTTATACGATTTGAGATATGTCATATCATCGCCGTACATATCCGAGATGAAATATGAAAGATCGGTTTTGCCTCCCTTTAGTACCTTGTATTCAGCAGAAACAAGAGCCTTGTCACCGTTAAGCTTTACGGGATTCTGAACATCTGTCCATGTAAAGGTGTAAAAATTCTTAAGTTTAGGGTTGCCAATCGCATTTTTAAAGCTTTCACAGTTTATTGAATCGGCATTCAACTTCAAATATTCATCGTTGTAAAAGAAACTCATTGCGGCTCCGATTACTTCTTCTTTTGTATCGGTCATATAAATAGCATACTTAACCGTATCGCCGACTTTAGCTGTTACGGAATCCTTTTCATCTGATGAAACGCTGATTGTAAGGTCATCCTCGGCAGCACTTGCAGGAATACAGAATGCTGACACGGTAAGTACAGCCACGAAGAGAATTGAAAGCATATTTTTGATTTTTTTAGACATTTTTTTCATTCCTTTAGTTTGATATCCCTATTATATATCATTAAGACTAAAATTTCAATGAAAAAATTAACAATTCTCGGTGAAATTTATGTGAAAATAAATTAATTGCAGATTCACATTTAAAGAAATACTGTTTTAGAGAATGTGATTCAAACTGATTTTCACAATTTTACAACAAAATGAAGATGATATTTTCTTTAGCGGTGATTCGGATGTTTCTTTTTTTACCCTCCTGTATCTTTCCTGCGTCTGCTTTTCGCAGCCTTTTATTTTTTCTTCTCTTATCTTTTCATGCAATTTCCTATAAAGAAAAAAACGCCCCTCGGAAAACCGAGAGGCGAAAAATTATTTTTTTAATCTGTCAACGCCGTTAACAGTCTTACAATAGGAAATTCAATTACTTATTGAATCTCTTTCTTGTGAAGTAAACAACACCTGTTGCAGAAACAAGAGCTAAGAGGATAACTACTGCCATAGAAGCATTACCTGTCTGTACTGCATTGCTGCTTGTGCCGTTAGCCGGTGTATCAGAAGTAGCTGTGTCAGCTGTTGACTGACCCTTTGTTGCAACCTGTGTAGCAGATGTAGCATCAGGTGTAGTAGGAGCTACTGTAGTAGGCTCTGTTGCAGCAGGCTCTGTTGTAGTAGGCTCTGTTGTAGTAGGCTCTGTTGTAGTAGGCTCTGTTGTAGCAGGCTCTGTTGTAGCAGGCTCTGTTGTAGCGGCTCTGGTTGTTG
>ENA-OQDM01000533-OQDM01000533.1-human-gut-metagenome-genome-assembly--contig:-NODE-533-length-21438-cov-2.366243_pt1 | contig 21438 bp, 20 predicted proteins | sample MGYA00242772_ERZ504605 | MGnify/ENA primary metagenome ERZ504605 (study PRJEB26092, sample SAMD00036348) | human gut metagenome | host: Homo sapiens | study: EMG produced TPA metagenomics assembly of... | reverse complement strand
CAGCGACTTCAAGCAGTATGAAAAAGCCGTTACCGTAACGGATACCTACCACGAAAACCAAAAGCCGTTTTGCATGGATTGGTGAGATTGAGAACGAACAGTTGCTTACTGCACTCGAAACTTTGAAAGTCGAGGATTTGGAAATCATCACCATGTACGCTTACGAGGGATACGACATCACTGAAATATCTAAAGTCTACGGCGTATCCCGCCCCACTATTAGTATAAAAATCAAGAGAATTACTAAATTTTTGAAAAACTTCAATTTTAATGCTACGAATTGACCCTTCTCGATGGCTCGTAAGTGTAAGGGCAATTCACCAGACGGCACAAGCCGCAGAGTGAAACGTCCGAACAGCCGTTCCTTGAAAACTGAATAGTTCCTTCATCTGGTACTCCGATAATGATACTTCCGTAATTCGCGGCCCGGTCATAAAGCAGACGGGGTGGCTGAAATGCCAATGAAGCGGTACAAGTCCGCTGCCAGATGTTTATGCCCCACTCGCAGGGAGCCGAGGGCGAATATGCGAGACCTTAACTTATTAAATCAGGCGTGGCCGAATGCTGTTTTCGGTCTTCGTCCACGTCTGTTCTTTTTACTTATTCCATATATCCACATTTTCGTCCTACATAGGAGGTTTTATGAACGAAAACGACCATACCACCTTAGAGCAAGCGATCTACGAGGAAATGGAACTGACCCCGGAGATGATTCGGTCCATCCGCACGCTCTGCGGTGTCTGCCTTTGCAGTTTTGTAGAATCCAAGGCGTTCAAAATCGCCATTGTTCCCAGCGCAGACCGGAGCATGGACACTTGCACTGTCTGCCAGACCCGGCGCGGTCATGACTACGTTGTGATGAACCGCTGAACAAACACACCGCCCACTGCCAAGGAGGTGCAGCAGGCGGTGTACATATTGCAAAAGGAGGGCAGCTTTTGATTCAAAACTGGAAATTCCAACGTGGAGACATTTTCTTCACCCGTTTCGACAACGCCATCGGTTCAGAGCAAAGCGGGAATCGTCCGGCAGTCGTTCTTCAGAACGATGTGGGGAATTTTTATTCGCCCACGCTGATCGTGGCCACATTGACAAGCAAGGCGGCAAAAAAGTATACCCAGCCGACCCACTGCCTGCTGGTGAACGAGTTTCTCTCCGTACCATCCATCGTTCAGGCAGAGCAGATTTTTACCGTAGACAAGAGCCGAGTGTTGAAATTCCTCGGACACCTCACCCCGGAAGAAATGAGCCGGGTGGATGATGCTGTCCGTGCCAGCCTTGCCCTGAACCCGATGGGAAGCATTCAGCGGCTTTCACCCATCATTCGCTCTACGGCGGCTTACGCACCGCCTGAGGTAGTTGACGGCAAGCCGCCCATCTATCCTTACACGCCCATTAAATCGTCCTTTGAGGACGCCGGGAGCGTTGAGGACATGATGCTGTACACCGAACTGGAAGCTGCGGTACACGCAATGATCCAGCGGCTGGAATACAGCTTCACATTTAACCCCAGCCTGCTCACCATCCCGAAGCGTAAGCAGCAGGTTGCTGAAATTCTGAAAGAAGCCGAAACGTATATCTGGAGGATCAAGGAGGAAATGCGATGCGCCTGAAAGACAACACCAATCCCTTCATCCATGTCAACCCGCCGTACCAGCTCATGGTCATCCACAGCAGCAAGCTGGTCTACCCCCGCGAACTGTATCAGCGCGGTGTGGAGCGCAAGCGTGTGGAACTGATTGCCGCCCACTTCAACGAATATGTGGCAAATGAGCCGAAGGTCAGTTTCCGCAACGGTCAGTTCATCGTAACGGATGGGCAGCACACCATCGAGGGGCGCATCCTCCGCAACGGCGGCAAAGATCTGCCGATTCTCTGCAAGGTGTACACGGGCATGACCGTGGAGCAGGAAGCCCTGCTCTTTGCCGAGCAGAACGGCTTCTCTGCGCCGCTGACGGCAGGCATCAAGCTCCGTGCCAAGGTGGTGGGCGGCGATGTCATCTCCAAAGCCTTTCTCGCAGCCACCAACCGGGTGGGATTGAGCCTCAATTATGACAGCCAGCAGCTGACCGATTACCGCGTCGGCTGCGTTGGTACGGCTTTCCGGCTCTACAAGCAGATGGGCGAACCGCTCTACTGTGAAACGATGCGGCTCATCGTGGCAGCATGGGAGGGCAAACCCGATTCGTTCCGGGCCTCTGTTCTGAAAGGCATGATGCACTTTGTGGAGCTGTACCACGGCGAGTTCAGTGAAGAACGGCTGCTCCGTGCGCTGCGCAACATCCACCCGGTCGATATTTACCGCATCGGGCAGGACGACCCCGCAAAGCTGCGCGGATGGAAAAAATACGTTTTTCCCATCTACACCGCCTACAACGGCAAGTGCAGAAAAGACGCACTGCCGATGAAATTCTGACATTTTCAGGCATACCTCCCATATACACAAGGGGCATCCGCAAACCGCAGATGCCCCTTGTTACATATCAAAGTGCAATATATAGTGTTCCTGTATTCACTTAACACAACATATAGAGAAAAGAGGTATTCTATGCGCTCTCAGTTCACTTCGTATGAGCAGCTTCCCATCACCCTGACAGCCGATCATGTCGCTGCTGCGCTGGGCATCTCCCGCGCCAACGCTTACATCCTGCTCCGTTCGGACGGCTTTCCCACGCTCCACATCGGTAAGCGGATGGTCGTACCCAAAGACCGTTTTCTTCAGTGGATCACGGACAGCGTAAATGGCTGATCTGACATCCTTGATTCAAGAGGTTTCTTTTTCTATACTATTCCCGAAACGACTTGACATCAGGAAGGAGGCAATATGCCAAGCAAACGTTCACACGGCGAGGGTACGCTTCGCCACCGCAGCGATGGTCGCTGGGAATTACGTATGATGGACGCTACCAGAAAGATGGTTCGCCGCGCTTCAAGACCTTCTATGGCAAGACTCAGAAGGAGGTCAAGCTCAAACTGAAAGAGTATCAGGATGCGCTTATCAGCGGTGTCCAGCTGGACACGATCCTGTACTTCGAGGATTGGGCCGATACATGGTTCGAGGGTCACAGGGATAATATCGCTCCCACGACACAGGAAAGCTATAAATACTGCCTGAAAATGCTCAAAGAGGGATTTTACCATCGCCCCTTGACCGTCATACGCCCGATCGACATTGAAAACTTCCTGAAAGGGATGCGGCGCGATGGCCGCTCAGATTCTTACATCAGCAAGGCACGAGGGATGCTCTACCAGATCTTTCAAAAGGCAGAAGCCAATGACCTTGTGCGCCGTAACCCAGTTCGGCTTGCTGAAAAGATGCGGGCATCCGGCACCGCAAAACGCAAGGAAGCCTTTACCACAGCGGAAGTCGCCCACTTAATGAAGGTTCTCCCCGATGACCGCATGGGCTTGAGCATCCGGCTTTTGCTCGGCACTGGAATGAGAATGCAGGAACTTCTGGCTTTGGAGCCGCAGTTTATTGAAGAAGATGGCTCTGTCATTCACATCCGGCAGGCAGTAAAGGTCGTAAAAGGTACAGTTAGCATTGGCAGTCCGAAATCCAAAGACAGTATCCGGGATATTCCGGTGCCGCTGAATGTCCGCCCGTGTGCCATCAAGCTGCGGGATACCACCGACCAGTTCATCTGGGAAAGCCCCAAGACCGGCTTGCCCTGCAATCCCACCCATTTCCGGGATGTATTCCGCAAATCTCTGGAAGAAGCGGGCGATGTCCGCTTGCTCACGCCGCACAGCTGCCGCCACACCTATGTGTCGCAGATGCAGGCGTTAGGCGTGGATATTCAGACCATCCAGAGCATCGTAGGCCACGCCGACACCGAAATGACTGAGCATTATCTCCATGTTCAGGAATCCATTCGGCAGAGTGCGATCCAGTTGTTCAGCGAGGCGTTTTCGGCCTGAAAATTGGACGGAACGGCACTAATTAGACCAGATAAAATCTTTGGCATTGTGGTCAAAATTGTGGTCAAAACCAAATGAGGCCAGCCTATAAACAAAAAAATCCAACGATTTCTAACGTGAAATCGTTGGATTTATGGTCCGAGTGGCGAGAATCGAACTCACGGCCTCTTGAACCCCATTCAAGCGCGCTACCAAAACTGCGCTACACCCGGATATCGCGCTCCGCTTCCCTACCGAAGCGTGGCGACAAGAGATATTATACGCAGAGTGGGGGCATTTGTTCAACCATTTTTGTCAATTTTTCGGGTATTTTTGCAAAAAGTCCGATTTTTACGCACCGGCGCTCTTTTTATTGTTGTGCTGCCTGCCGCAGTGCCTTTTCCTTTTCCAGCAGGGGCTTGAGGTACTGGCCGGTAAAGCTGCCGGGCACTTCGGCCACCTGCTCCGGGGTACCCTCGGCGATGACCAGACCACCGGCACTGCCGCCCTCCGGGCCCAGATCAATGATGTGGTCGGCGCACTTGATCAGATCCAGATTGTGCTCGATGACGATGACCGTATTGCCGGCATCCACCAGCTTCTGCAGCACCTCGATCAGACGGTGCACATCTGCGATGTGCAGGCCGGTGGTGGGCTCGTCGAGGATATACACCGTTTTGCCGGTGCCGCGGCGGGCCAGCTCGTTGGCCAGCTTCACACGCTGAGCCTCGCCGCCGGACAGGGTGGTGGCGCTCTGGCCCAGCGTTACATACCCCAGACCCACATCCAGCAGGGTCTGCAGCTTGCGGGCGATCTTGGGCTGGTTGGCAAAGAACACCACCGCTTCTTCCACAGTCATGTTCAACACGTCGGAAATGGTCTTTTCTTTATATTTCACTTCCAGTGTTTCGCGGTTGTAGCGGGTGCCCTTGCACACCTCGCAGGGCACATACACGTCCGGCAAAAAGTGCATTTCGATCTGCAGGATGCCGTTGCCCTCGCAGGCCTCGCACCGGCCGCCCTTGACGTTGAAGCTGAACCGTCCCGGCCCGTAGCCCCGCATTTTGGCGTCCTGCGTCTGGGAGAACACCGTGCGGATATCGTTGAACACCCCGGTATAGGTGGCGGGGTTGGAGCGGGGTGTGCGGCCGATGGGCTGCTGGTCGATGCCGATGACCTTATCCACAAACTCCAGTCCCTCTATCCCGTCGCATTTGCCTGCGCGGGAGCGGGCACCGTTCAGCTCACAAGCCAGCGTTTTGTACAGGATCTCGTTGATTAGGCTGGACTTGCCGGAACCGGAAATTCCGGTCACGCAGATGAACTCACCCAGCGGGAATTTTACGTCGAGGTTGCGCAGGTTGTTTTCCCGTGCGCCCTTCACGGTGAGGAAGTTGCCGTTGCCGGAGCGGCGGGTCTGGGGCACTTCGATGCGCTTGCGGCCGGAGAGATAGTCGCCGGTGATGCTGCGTTTGGCCTTGCAGATATCCTTCACACTGCCGGCCGCCACGATCTCACCGCCGTGCACACCGGCACCGGGGCCGACATCCACGATATAGTCCGCATTGCGCATGGTGTCCTCGTCGTGCTCCACCACGATGACCGTATTGCCAAGGTCGCGCAGATTTTTGAGTGTAGCAATCAGCTTGTCGTTGTCGCGCTGGTGCAGGCCGATGCTGGGCTCATCCAGCACATACAGCACACCGGAAAGGGCGCTGCCGATCTGGGTGGTCAGGCGGATGCGCTGGCTCTCGCCGCCGGACAGCGTGCCCGCCGACCGGGCCAGCGTGAGATAATCCAGACCCACACTCTGAAGGAATTGCAGACGGTTTTTGATTTCCTTCATGATCTGGCCGCCGATCTGCTTCTGTTTTTCGGTCAGGTTCGGCTCGTTTTCCCGGATGAATTCCAGCTCTTCCCGGATGGACATCTCACAGAATTCGCTGATGTTCTTGTCCCCGACCGTTACGGCCAGCACCACCGGTTTCAGGCGTCGGCCGTGGCAGTCCGGGCACTCCACACCGGACATGAAGCTGCCGATTTCTTCCTTCATCCACTCGCTGTTGGTCTCGCGGAAGCGGCGCTCCAGATTCTCCACGATGCCCTCAAACGTATTATAGTAGACACCGCTGCCGAACTCGTTGGTGCGGTGCATCTCGATCTTTTCGCCGTTGGTACCGTAGAGCAGGGCGTTGACCGCCTCGGTGCTCATATCCTTGATGGGCGTGTCCAGCGTAAAACCGTACTTTTTGCCAAGTCCCAGATAGTACATCTCGCTCACCGAGCCCTCAGCGTAGTACCAGCCGCTGGCCTTGATGGCACCCTCCCGGATGGAAAGGTTCCGGTTAGGCAGGATGCGTTCCTCGTCCACCCGCATGAAGGTGCCAAGGCCGGTGCACTTTTCGCAGGCACCCAGCGGGTTATTGAAGGAGAACAGCCGGGGGGACAGGTCGCTGATAGAGATGCCGTGTTCCGGGCAGGCAAAATTCTGGCTGAAGGTCATCACTTCGCCGCCGACCACTTCCACCTCGGCCACACCGCCGGTCAGGGCCAGTGCCGTTTCCAGCGAATCGGCCAGGCGGCCCCGGATGCCCTTGCGCAGGGCAAGGCGGTCCACCACCACCTCCACGGTGTGCTTGATGTTCTTTTCCAGCGTGATCTCCTCATCCAGATCGTACAGATTGCCGTCGATCTTCACGCGAGCGTAACCGGCACGGCGGGCGGCATCCAGCTCCTTCTGCTGGGTGCCCTTGCGCTGACGCACCACCGGAGCCAGCACCATGAACTTGGTCCCCTCTTCCAGCTTCAGGACGGCGTCCACCATCTCGTCCACGGTCTGCTGACTGATGACCCGGCCGCACACCGGACAGTGGGGCACGCCCACGCGGGCGTACAGCAGGCGCAGGTAATCGTAGATCTCGGTCACGGTGCCCACGGTGGAGCGGGGGTTGTGGCTGGTGGTTTTCTGGTCGATGGAAATGGCCGGCGACAGGCCGGTGATCTCGTCCACATCGGGCTTGTCCATCCGGCCCAGGAACATGCGGGCGTAGCTGGACAGGCTTTCCACATAGCGGCGCTGGCCATCGGCGTAGATGGTGTCAAAGGCAAGGCTCGATTTGCCCGAACCGGACAGGCCGGTCATGACGATGAGCTTCTCCCGCGGGAGGGTCAGGTTTACATTTTTTCAGGTTTGTGCTCGCGGGCACCCTTGATGATGATCGTTATCGTTTGCCAAGGTATTTTCTCCCTTTTCGTTGTGTCTGTGCATGGTTCTGTTTGCGCTCCGTCTCGGCCGCCGAATCCACGGTGGGGTTCTCGCCCCGGCGCAGGCGGTCGATCTGGTCGCGCAGGAAGGCCGCGTGCTCGAACTCCAGCAGCTTGGCGGCTTCCTTCATCTCGCGGGTCAGACGCTCAATGGCGGCTTCACGCTCCATCTTACCCATGCGGCGGGTGTTGCGTTTGGCATTTTCGGCCTTATCGCTGATCTCGATGCTGTCTGCAATGGCCTTGACGATGGTCCTGGGCACGATGCCATGTTCCTGATTGTAGGCCATCTGGATGGCGCGGCGGCGCTCCGTCTCAGTGATGGCACGGTCCATGCTGTCGGTGACCACATCGGCGTACATGATGACCATGCCTTCTGCGTTTCGGGCAGCACGGCCGATGGTCTGGATGAGACTGGTCTCGCTGCGCAGAAAACCTTCCTTGTCGGCATCCAGAATGGCCACCAGGCTCACCTCCGGCAGGTCCAGACCCTCGCGCAGCAGGTTGATACCCACCACCACGTCGATGCTGCCCAGGCGCAAGTCCTTGATGATCTCCATGCGCTCGAAGGTATCCACCTCGTGGTGCATATACTTGACCTTGATGCCCTGTTCGGTGAGGTAGTCGGTGAGGTCCTCGGCCATTTTCTTGGTCAGGGTGGTCACCAGCACCCGCTCCTGCCGGGCAATGCGGGTGTTGATCTCGCCCAGAAGGTCTACCACCTGCCCTTCCACCGGGCGCACCGAGATGACCGGGTCCAGCAATCCGGTGGGACGGATGACCTGTTGGGCCACCTGGGTGCTGTTCTGGCGCTCATATTCTCCGGGCGTAGCCGAAACAAAGATCATCTGGTTGAGCTTGGACTCCACTTCCTCAAATTTGAGGGGGCGGTTATCAAAGGCCGACGGCAGACGGAACCCGTACTCCACCAGCGTTTTCTTGCGGGCGTAGTCGCCGCCGTACATGGCGCGCACCTGCGGCAGGGTGACATGGCTTTCGTCCACAAAAAGCAGAAAATCCTCCGGGAAATAATCCAGCAGAGTCGTGGGCATGCTGCCCGGCGCACGGCCCGACAGCACCGCCGAATAGTTTTCGATGCCCTTGCACATGCCCACCTCGTTGAGCATCTCAATGTCGTAATTGGTGCGCTGGGCAATGCGCTGGGCCTCGATGAGCTTGCCCTCTGCGGTGAACTGCTTCACCTGCGCGTCGCACTCGGCGCGGATCTTTTCCAGCGCGGCGGCCTTTTTCTCGGCGCTGACAATGTAGTGGCTGGCAGGGAAGATGGCCACATGCTTGACCACGTTCTGCTTGGTGCCGGTGAGAGGGTTGAACTCGGTGATGCGGTCGATCTCGTCCCCGAAGAACTCCACCCGGATAGCCAGCTCACTCATATAGGCCAGATAAATGTCCACCGTATCTCCGTGGACGCGGAACTTGTTGCGGACAAAATTTACGTCGTTCCGCTCATATTGCAGAGTCACCAGCTTTTTGCACAGCTCATCCCGCTCCATCTGCATGCCGGGCCGCAGACTGATGACCATGCTGCGGTAGTCAATGGGGTCGCCCAGTGAGTAGATGCAGGACACCGACGCCACGATGATCACATCCCGCCGTTCCGAAAGCGCCGCCGTAGCCGAGTGGCGCAGACGGTCGATCTCGTCGTTGATGGCGCTGTCCTTTTCAATATAGGTATCGGTGCTGGGGATGTAGGCTTCCGGCTGGTAGTAGTCGTAGTAGCTGACAAAATACTCCACCGCATTGTTGGGGAAAAACGAGCGGAACTCGGTGCACAGCTGGGCTGCCAGCGTTTTGTTGTGGGCCAGCACCAGCGTGGGCCGGTTGCACCGGGCGATGACGTTGGCCATGGTAAAAGTCTTGCCGCTGCCGGTAACGCCCAGCAGGGTCTGGCAGCGGTCACCCCGCTGCACCCCCTCCACCAGCGTTTCAATGGCCTGGGGCTGGTCGCCGGTGGGCTGATACGAGGACACCAGTTCAAATTTTTCGTCTGCCACTGCAGCTCTCCTCTCCGGCTCTCCGCCGGGCGAAGAACCACAATTGGTTGTATCTTTCAATGTGATTATAGCACAGTAGTTTTATAATGTAAACAGGTATTCTGCACTCAGGGCCAGAAAAGTGTGCCGGTCTTGAAGTCGTAGATGGGCAGCCGCCCGGCATCCCGCATGGAAAAGCACTCCGTGTCGGTCAGGATAAAGTGGTCCAGCAGATGGATGTTCACCAGCCCCAGCGCCCGGGCAATGCTGCCAGTGGCCTCCATATCCTCCATGGAGGGCAGAGCCACTCCGTTGGGGTGATTGTGACAGAGCACTACAGCGTCGGTGCCGCCCTTGATGGCAGTGGCCACCACATCCTTCACGTCCAGGCTCACCCGGTCGGAGGTGCCCTCCCGCAGCCAGACCGCTGCTTTGATGTGGCGGCGGGTGCTCAGCGAGACCAGCATGGCGCGCTCGTAGTCAGACCAGGCAAACTTGGCCATCAGGTAGCTGCCCAGCTGTTCCGTGGTCTTGAAGCAGCGCTTTCCATCGGTGCGGCAGCGCCCGTAATACCGGCTGACCTGCGGCAGCATGTGCAGCAGCCTTGCCGAGGTGGGGCCGATGCCCTCCACGGTGCACAGTTCTTCCTCGCTGGCCTCCAGCACGGAGGCAAAGTCCCCCGAACCGCTCCAGCAGGTTATACGCGATCTCGTTGGTATCCCTCTGAGCATTGGTCGTATACAGGATATATTCCAGCACTTCATGGTCGGCCAGACTGTCCAGCCCGTAGTTCTGCACCCGCTCCCGCATGCGCTGGCGGTGCCCCTGATGCCGTTTGTATTCTGCCATGGCGGTTCTCCTTTTCAGCGTTCTTTCTTTATAGTACCCATTTCCGGCACGGAACTCAAGCCCCCGGGCAAAATATTCAGGGCGGGATGCGTTGACTTGACTGGTTTTGTGTATTAGTATAGTATCAGTTATTTTTTCTGAGAAGCAAGGAGTATTGCATGAAACAATATACCGCCACCACCAACGACGACGGCGTGCGCCTGTCGCGCTTTGTGCAGAGCGTGACCCGCGATTTTCCCACCAGCCTTTTGTACAAGAGTTTCCGCAACAAGCGGGTGAAGGTGAACGGCAAAAAGGCCGCACCGGAGTACCGTCTGCAGGCCGGGGACCTGATTGAGCTGTACATCAACGATGAGTTTTTCCCGCCGGAGGGCACAAAACCCGAGCCGAAGGCTGCGCCCAAAAAACAGCCGAAGCAGCCCAAAGTCACCGTGATTTATGAGGATGACAACATTGCCGTGCTGTACAAGCCCACCCACCTGCTGTGCCACAGCGACCGCACTGGTGACGCGAACCTTGTGGATGCCTTTACCCAGTATCTGGCCGAAAAAGGTGAATACGACCCCCACGGCGAAAACCGCTTCAAGCCCGGCATCTGCAACCGGCTGGACCGCGGCACCGAGGGGTTGGTGATTGCCGCCAAGAGCTACGCCGCCCTGCGGGACATGAACGAGATCATCCGCACCGACCTGCTCAAGAAGGAGTACTATACCATCACGGTGGGCATCCCCCAGAGCGGGCGTTTCACCGCATGGTGGGAGCACGACGAAAAGAACAACAAGGTGAGCATCCACGCCCATCAGGCGCAGGACGAACACCGCAAACAGATCATCACGGATGTGGATGTGCTGCGCACGGCCGGGCCCTTTGCGCTGTGCAAGATCGGCCTGGTCACCGGCCGCACCCACCAGATCCGTGCCCATCTGGCCTATCTGGGCAAACCCGTGCTGGGCGACATCAAATACGGCAACCGAAAAATGAACGAGCGCACCGGCACAAAAACGCAGGCCCTGTGCGCCGTGCGCATCACCTTCCGGGAAATTCCGGAGAAAAACACCCTGCACGATCTTTCCGGCAAGGTCATCAAACTGAAGGACCCGCAGATCGTAAAGCAGTTTGACGCACTGGACAAAACCAAACCGGACCCTGCCAAAGGAGAATGAATCATGGAGCTGAATGCCTATTTCAAAAGTCTCGTGGATCAGGACCGTGCCGCGATCGTGATCTGCGACCTGGAACACACCATCATCTATATGAACCCCGCCGCCATTGCCAGCTATGCAAAGCATGGCGGTGCTGCCCTGCTGGGCAAAAGCGTACTGACCTGCCACAATCCGCAGTCCCGCCAGACCATCCAGCGGGTCATCGACTGGTTTGCCGCTGACAAAAATCACAACCTTGTTTACACCTACCACAACGTCAAACAGAACAAGGACGTCTACATGGTCGCCCTGCGGGACGCCGACGGCACCCTGATCGGCTATTATGAAAAGCACGAATACCGCAGCCCGGAAACCATGAAGCTGTACGATATGGAGTGACCTCTCATGCAGAAAATTGACCTTGCCGTCTGGCCGCGGGCGGAGCTGTTCCGGTTTTTCTCGGCGGTGTCCCAGCCGTTTTACAGCGTCACCTTCCGAGTGGATGTGACCAATCTCCATGCTTACGCAAGGGCCCATGGCGTTTCCTTTTACTATGCACTGGGGTATCTGGTGACCGATGCGGTCAACGCCGTGGAGAACTTCCGCTATACCATCCGCAGCGGGGAGGTCTGGCTGCTGGACGAGCGCGTGCCCAGCTTCACCGACCTGAAGCCCGGCAGCCAGCAGTTCCACATCGTCACGCTGCCGAAGGAGGGCGATCTGGACAACTTCTGCCGCACCACCCGTGCCAAAAGCGAAGCCCAGCAGACCTTTCTGGACCAGAGCGGAGAGTTGGACGATCTGATCTATTTTTCCTGTACACCGTGGTTCGACCTGACCGGCTGCACCAACGAGCGGGACTTTGATAAGGACGACAACATTCCCCGCATCACCTGGGGCAAATATGTCCCGGCAGATGGCCGTGAGACGCTGGGCATGTGCCTGGAAGTGAACCACCGTTTTGTGGACGGCTGGCATCTGGGGCAGTTTTACCAGCACCTGCAGCAGGCCATTGATGCACTGAAAATTTGATGCTCTGTAAAAAAGCGGATGCTTCCCGTCAAGGGATGCATCCGCTTTTGGTTTGTCTCAGGCCTGCACCGCGTACTTTGCCCGGTGCTTTTTGAGGTAGTACCCAATGCCGATGGCATCGGCCAGTGCCCAGCCGATGGGCACACTGAGCCAGATGCCGGTGACGCCCAGCGGGGTCGCCGACAGCAGGTAGGCCAGCGCCACACGGGTGCCGAGAGATGCGATCGTGAGCACCACCGACATCTGGGGCTGATTGACGGCCCGGTAGTAGCCGTAGAGCAGGAACAGAATGCCGATGCCGAGATAGCACGCGCCCTCAATGTGCAGATAGTGCACACCGGCAGCAAGGATGGCGGTTTCCGCCGGGTCAATGAAAATGCCCATGAGCGGCGCTGCAAAGGCGCACACCAGCACACTGATGACGATGCAGAACGCCGCACTGCACCCCCCTGCACTGCGGATGCCCTTGCGGATGCGGTCGGTCTGGCCCGCGCCGTAGTTCTGGGCCACATAGGTGGAAAAGGCATTGCCGAAGTCCTGCACCGGCATGTAGGCAAAGGAGTCGATCTTGACTGCCGCTGCAAAAGCCGCCATGATCACGGTGCCGAAGCTGTTGACCAGCCCCTGTACCATGAGGATGCCGAAATTCATGATGGACTGCTGCACGCTGGTCATCACCGAAAGGTTCAGGATGGTGGCAAGGTTCTGTTTGTCCCACCAGCAGTCCTCTTTTTTCGGGCAGAGCTGCGGGAACTTTTTCAGGGTGTACAGTCCGATGCCGATGCCGGACACGAACTGCGAGAAGGTGGTGGCTGCCGCGGCCCCCCGCACGCCCCAGTGCCACACCAGCACGCACACCAGGTCCAGAATCACATTGAGCACTGCCGACACAGCCAGGAACAGCAGCGGGACCACGGAGTTGCCGATGGCCCGCAGAAGGTTTGCAAAGTAGTTATACAAAAAGGTGGCCGTGATGCCCAGAAAAATGATGCGGAGATATTCCTTCATCAGGAGGATGAGCTCTTCCGGCACACGCAGTACCCACAGGATGCCATCCAGCCCCAGGTACACCAGCACATTGAGCGCCACCGCCATGCCCGCGATGAGCACGAAGGACTGGAACACGCTCTGCCGCATGCGGGCCTCTTCCCCGCTGCCGTACTGCATGGAAATGGCTGCGCCGCTGCCCATGCACAGCCCCATCAGGATGGAGGTGAGAAAGGTCATGAGGGTGTAGGACGAGCCCACCGCCGCCAGCGCATCCGCGCCGAGGAAGCGCCCCACCACCCAGGTATCGGCGATGTTGTACATCTGCTGCAGCAGGTTGCCGAACATCAGCGGCAAAGCAAACAGCAGGATGCCCTTTGTAATGGGGCCTTGGGTCAGACTGCGTTGCATAGTAATTGATTCTCCTTTTATACTGCACTATGATTTGAAATGCTCCGCGTGCGCTTCGCCATAAATAGCGGAAAAATTATTTTTATGATTGCAGCTCAACAAAGCCTGCGGGCTTTGCTGAGCTGCTTTTTTCACGGGGAGGGGCGTTACGGGTAACTGCATTTGCTGCTGTTGGCCTGCGGCCAAGGCGCAGCAATGAAAGCTCCATTATCCCTGCACTGCAAAGCGCTGCCGGTACTCTTTCGGGGTGCAGTGCTTGATCTCGCGGAAGGTCTTTGTAAAATAGCTCAGGTCGGTAAATCCGCACTCGGCCCCGATCTCGCCGGTGCGCAGGCGGGTGGTCAGCAGCAGCCCGGCGGCTTTTTCAATGCGGTACTGTTTCACATACTGGATGGGCGTGGTACCCAGCAGCTGCCGGAAGCTGCGTAGGCAGGCGCTTTCGCTCAGGGCCACACTGTCCGCAATGCGTTCCACGGTCAGTTCCTCGGCATAGTGTTCCTCCACAAAACGCAGCATCTGTTTCATGCGCTGGGCCGCCACCTGCTCCTGCCGGGAGCTGCGGCACTCGCCCACCGGGCAGTGGGCCGCGAGGGTGTGCAGCGCCGCCGAAAGCAGATACCGAACCCGGTTCTCGTAGTCGTCCGGTTCTTCGTCCACAGCGTGCCAGGCCTCCCACAGCCGGGCCAGAACTTCCGCCTGCCAGGGCTCCCCCTTGCTCAGCAGAAAATAGGACGGTACACCGGGCTGCAGCAGCGGCCGGATGAGCTTTTGCCAGTAGATGGTGTCCATCCCGCCCACGAGCCGCGGATGGAACACCCCGCTGCGCAGCGCTGAGGGACCTTCTGCCGCAAATTCCACCGCATGGAGCACGCCGGAGTTGATGAACACGCCCTCGCCTTCCGCCAGACAGATGCGCTTTTTGTCCACGCCCACGGTCACGGTGCCCTCGTAGGCGAGGATATACTCAAAATCCTCATGCCAGTGCCACGGCACCGAATAGCAGGTAAGCCGTTCTTCGTAGCACGCAATCGGGAACAGCGCGCTGCCGTGCTGCACCAGCTCCCGCCCCTGCGGTGTGGATGGGATGCCGCAATTCAATGCCAGAGCCATCTACGGGTTCCTTTCCGGGTTTTCAACATTGCCGGGCCCTCTGCGCCGGTTTTGTCATAAAAAACGACCGTTTTTCTTCTAACACCCTGTGACATTGTGTGATATTATGATAACAGCAACGCACAAGGGGCATTGCAAGTATAGCATGCTTGTGGGAGGAACTCAAGCCTATGGTCTCGCTTCTTTTGCCCATCATTTACATTGCTTTTATCAGTCTGGGCCTGCCGGATTCCCTGCTGGGGTCGGCCTGGCCCACCATGTACCCGGAGCTGAGGGTCCCGGTGTCCTGCGCGGGCATCCTTTCCATGATCATCTCGCTGGGCACCATCCTTTCCAGCCTGCAGAGCGACCGGCTGACCCGGACCCTCGGCACCGGCAGGGTCACGGCCATCAGCGTGGGCATGACCGCCGCAGCGCTGTTCGGGTTTTCCATCTCCACACAGTTCTGGATGCTCTGCCTGTGGGCCATCCCCTACGGGCTGGGTGCCGGCAGCGTGGACGCAGCCCTGAACAACTACGTTGCCCTGCACTACAAGAGCCGCCATATGAGCTGGCTGCACTGCATGTGGGGCATCGGCACCATGGTGAGCCCCATGGTCATGGGTGCCGCGCTGACCCATGGAATGCACTGGACGGTCGGCTACCGGGCCATTGCCCTGTTCCAGGTCCTGCTCACCGTGGTGCTGGTGGTCAGCCTGCCCCTGTGGAAGGAGCGTCGCACGGAGAGCGGCACCGAAGAAACCGCCCCGCAGGCACTGAGCTTGCGGCAGGTGTTTGCCCTGCCGGGTGCCCGGGAAGTGATGCTCTGTTTCTTCTGCTACTGTGCTCTGGAAACCACCGCCGGGCTGTGGGCCAGCAGCTATCTGACCCTGAGCCGCGGAGTGGCTGCCGAGACTGCCGCCAGCTTTGCCAGCCTGTTCTATTTTGGCATCACCGCCGGACGAGCAGCCTGTGGCTTCATCACCATGAAATTCAACGACACCCAGATGATCCGCATGGGTCAGATCATTCTGGCCGTGGGCGTAGCTGCCCTGCTGATCCCCGGCCCGCAGGCCCTTGCACTGGCCGGTCTTGTGCTGGTGGGGCTGGGCTGCGCGCCCATCTACCCCAGCATCATCCACTCCACGCCGGACCACTTCGGGGCAGACAAGTCACAGGCCGTCATCGGCATCCAGATGGCCAGCGCCTATGTGGGCAACCTGACCATGCCGCCGCTGTTCGGCCTGCTGGCCAACAACATCACCCCGGCCCTGTTCCCCTTCTACCTGCTGGCGCTGCTGGTGCTCATGGTTTGCATGCACGAGCAGCTGGTGCGCAAGACCCGCCGCAGCTGATTTTTGCCATTCTCCTTTTCGTATACAGCAAAAGGCTCCCTGTCCGGTTTCCCGGGCGGGGAGCCTGCTGTTTTCGGGCCAATTACAGGATGCGGCGGCTGATGGCATTGGCCACGGCAAACAGGTCGTCCTGTCCAATGAAGCCGAACTTTGCCTCGTGCTCATCCGCAAAGCATACGGTCAGCTGTGAGGCCTGCAGCGGGTCACCGAAGCCGGCGGTCTGGATGCCGAAGTGCAGCACCTTGCGTAGGGCAGTACGAAGATCTCCTGCCGGGTGCCGGTCACGCCCTGCATATCCACCAGAATGATGCGGTGAGTGGTAAAAACCACCTGATCCCGCACCGTCTTGTAGGCTCCCACAACGGTCTCGCCGTCCAGCAGCAGCTTCTGTGCATTATTGCAGATGTCCTTTTCCGGAATGCGGACAAGGTTCTGCATGGGTTTGTCCCGAAATTCCATGGTCAACGCCCCTTTCTGTTTGCTTCATTGTAGCACGCGCCGCCCGGCTTTACAATACGCCCTCTCGCCTTTTGACACCGGATGTGGTATACTGACACCCGGAAGAACGACATCAAATGGAAATGAGGCCCGACTTATGGAGATCATCATTCATCAGGCGATCCTGCATGTGCTGGACACCACGCTGGACGCCCCTGTGCTCAGCGGCAGCGGCATGGAAATGACCGCCGAAAAAACCGCCTACCTGCAAAACCACATCGAAAAGCTGCTGGCCAGCGATGAGATTCGCCAGTGCCGCCCACTGCCGGACTCCGCCTTCCGCAACGAGCTGGAACACAACGGCGACTTTGTGGACCTGTCCTGCCGCATTGCGGGGGTGCTGTTTGACTACATGCATGCCCACACCACCATCCCCGGGGCAGACCTTGCGGTGGTGGATTTCACCCGCGACGGCGAACCCTGGCTGGGCATCCTGAAGCTGAACTACAAGAACGGCTACACCCACTACACCGAGACGGTGGAGGGTGCCCCGGTCAACTCCATCATCCAGCAGCGGGCCTGCCTGCCCACCCAGAGCGGCAAGGTGGAGGAGGGCGCTCTGGTCAACCTGACCGACTATTCCATGCGCCTGTTGGAAAAGAAGTACGACATCGACGGCCACAAGGAGTTTTATCTCTCCACGGTGGTGTTCCAGTACACCACCGCCCAGCCGGAAAAGAAAAAGCTGCAGGCCATTCAGGAGGCCGCCGTGCAGGCCGTGCAGGAAAACTACACCGACCAGCCCCATGTGGAAGCACAGGTAGCCATGATGATCGCCAATCAGGCCGCCGACAACGACAATCAGGTGTCGGTGGAGCAGGTGCGCCGCCAGCTGGAAGAGGACTATCCGCTGGCCGCCGTGCCCTTCGACGACTATGTGGAGAAGAGCGATGTGCTGGACTACGCCCAGCAGCCGGTGACTGTGACCCCCGCTCGCATCCGCCGCATGGAGAGCCGCAGCATCCACACCGCCAACGGCATCGAAGTGAAGATCCCCACCGAGCTGCTGAACGAAGAATCCGAGGTGGAATTCCTGCACGACGCCGATGGCAGCGTGTCGCTGCTGATCAAAAATGTGATCCTGTAATCTTATCGGTCAGACCCCGTGTTCCCTCTTGCGGAACGCGGGGGTTTGTGCTATACCCGTGTTGTATTTATCGTTAGATGCAACGCAAAAGGAGGAGCCCGCAATGGAACTCGCACAGATCACGGCCGGTCAGGTCGTTCTGCTGCTGGAGTGCTGTCCGTCGGCCGCCATCACCTCGGTGTTTGCGGTACAGTTTGGCCACGACGAGAGCTTTGCCGCCGGCAGCGTGGTCCTGACCACCCTGCTCAGCATCGTGGCGCTGCCGCTGTGCGCACTGGTGGTCACTCTGCTGTAACGTTTTCACCTCCTGCATTTTTTATGGCCTGTTCCGGCAGACGCAAATCTCCATTTGCACGAATTCTGCCCGTTTTGCCGTCTTTCGGGCCATTTGTGGGCAGTTTTGCCAATCGTTTTTCATTTTACAATGAAATTTTATTTCATCCATGCGTTTCCATCCTGAATGCCGCCCGGCGGTCTCTGCAACTTTTTATCGAAATGCAACAATAACACATGGTTTTTTGCGTTTGGATTTACTATTATAGAAGCAGACAGGTGCCCCGCTTCGCTGCGGGCATGGCACCGCTTATCCCGTGACCATCGCAAGAGGAGGATTTCTCATGATGAAGCCCATTTCCATCTGGAAGCAGGAGCTGGCTGATGGCGTGCACACTGCGCGTCTGGCATCGCTCTACTGCTGTGCTCCTGAACAGACCCCCGCACAGGCTGCCCGCTATGAGGCAGTGCTGAACGGACTGGAAGCCACCTTTGGCACCCACGCTGAGGCTGGCTTATACAGTGCCCCCGGCCGCACCGAGATCGGCGGCAATCATACCGATCACCAGCACGGCCGCGTGCTGGCCGGCAGCGTGAACATTGACATGATCGCTGCTGCCGCCCCCAACAGCCTGAACCAGCTGCGGGTACAGAGCGAGGGCTATGATCTGTGCGTCATCGACCTGGCTGACCTTGCTGCCCGCAAGGAGGAAGAAAACACCACCATGTCCCTGCTGCGCGGCGAGTGTGAAGCGTTCCGCCAGCGGGGTGCAGCCCTCTCCGGTCTGGACGTATACGTTGCTTCCAACGTGCCCAAGGGCAGCGGCGTTTCGTCCTCGGCCGCCTTTGAGGTGCTGATCGGCGTGATCCTGAACGACTGCTTCATGACCAAAAAGGTCTCCCCCATCGAGATCGCACAGATTGGCCAGTGGGCGGAGAATGTCTACTTTGGCAAGCCCTGCGGTCTGATGGACCAGATGGCTTCCAGCGTGGGCAACATCATCACCATCGACTTTGCAGACCCTGCCCACCCGGATGTGGAACCGGTGCAGGTGGACTTCTCCAAGGCAGGCCTGGCCCTGTGCATCCTGGATTCCGGTGCCGACCACGCCGACCTGACCGATGAGTACGCTGCCATCCCGGCAGACTGCCGTGCCGTGGCTGCCCTGTGCGGCGGCGAGGTGCTCCGGGAGGTGCCCTTCGAGACCTTCCTGGCTCACATCCCCGAATGCCGCCGTCAGTGCGGCGACCGTGCTGTGCTGCGGGCCTTCCACTTCTACGCCGACAACGACCGGGTGCCCCAGCAGGTGGCTGCCCTGCGTGAGAACGACTTCAGTGCCTTTTTGCAGCTGGTCACCGAGTCTGGTGACAGCAGCTGGGAATACCTGCAGAACGTGATCCCTGCCGGATACAAAGAACACCAGGAGGTGGCCGTGACCATCGCCGCTGCCAAGCATTACCTGGGCGGCAAGGGTGCTGTGCGTGTCCACGGCGGCGGCTTCGCTGGCACCGTCCAGGCCTTTGTGCCGGTGGAACTGCTGGCTGATTTTAAAAAGAACATGGAAGCCATCCTCGGTGAGGGCCGCTGCCATGTGCTGAGCATCCGTCCGGAAGGAGGCGCTGTGCTGTGATCTCCACTGCCATTCAGCAGCTCGTCAACTATGGTCTGGACACCGGTCTGATCCTGCCCGATGACGAGATCTACATCCGCAATCAGCTGCTCATGACCATGCAGCTGGACGACTTTACCGCCCCCGAGGGTGAGGTGTGCTACACCGACCTGGAAAGCATCCTGAAAACGCTGGTGGACGATGCCGTGGCCCGCGGCGTGTGTGCCGACAACAGCACCGCACGCGACCTGTTCGACACCAAACTCATGGGCGTGCTGACGCCGCGTCCCAGCATTGTGCGCGCCAACTTTGAGGAGCGCTACGAGAACGAGGGCCCGCAGGCCGCCACCGACTGGTTCTATAAGTTCAGCCAGGACACGGATTATATCCGCCGCTACCGCATCAAGCGGGACCTGAAGTGGGTGGCCAAGACGCCTTACGGTGATCTGGACATCACCATCAACCTTTCCAAGCCGGAAAAGGACCCCAAGGCCATTGCAGCCGCCAAGCTGGCCCCCCAGAGCGCCTACCCCAAGTGCCAGCTGTGCGCCGAGAACGAGGGCTATGCGGGCCGCATGAACCACCCCGCCCGCGAGAACCACCGCATCATCCCGCTGACCATCAACGACAGCGCCTGGAACCTGCAGTACAGCCCCTATGTGTACTACAACGAACACTGCATCGTGTTCAACAACCAGCACACTCCCATGAAGATCGAGCGGGCCACCTTCCGCAAGCTGCTGGATTTTGTGGGCCTGTTCCCCCACTATTTCGTGGGCAGCAACGCTGACCTGCCCATCGTGGGCGGCAGCATCTTGAGCCACGACCACTTCCAGGGCGGCCACTATGAATTTGCCATGGCCAAGGCCCCCATCGAAAAGGCATGGGTGTTCCCCGGCTTTGAGGACGTGGAGGCCGGCATCGTACACTGGCCCATGAGCTGCATCCGCCTGACCTGCGAGGATGATGAGCGTCTGGTGGAGCTGGCCGACAAGATCCTGACCGCCTGGCGCGGCTACACGGATGAGAGCTGCTTTATCTTTGCAGAGACCGACGGCGAGCCCCACAACACCATTACCCCCATTGCCCGCATGCGGGATGGCAAATATCAGCTGGATCTGGTGCTGCGCAACAACATCACCACGCCGGAACACCCGCTGGGCGTGTTCCACCCCCATGCCAAGCTGCACCACATCAAAAAGGAGAACATCGGCCTTATCGAGGTCATGGGTCTGGCCGTGCTGCCCAGCCGCCTGAAGCAGGAGCTGTTTGATCTGGCAGACGTGCTGGTAGCCCGCACCCCCGTCAGCGAGTACCCCGAAACGCTGCAGAAGCACGCGGAGTGGGCACAGGACATTCTGGCCCGTCACCCGGAGCTGAACGGCGACACCGTGCACCTCATCCTGCAGGATGAGGTGGGCCAGGTGTTCGCACAGGTGCTGGCCGATGCCGGTGTGTACAAGCTGGACGAAGCCGGTCGTGCCGGGTTCGTGCGGTTCCTTGCCAGCGTAAAATAACCTCAAACTATCACAGGCCCCGCCGCAGATCTCATCGGCGGGGCCTTGCCATACAAGGAGGAAACGTTTATGCCTTATACCCTGGAAGTCTGCGTAGACAGCACGGCCAGTGCTCTGGCCGCCAAGCGCGGCGGAGCCGACCGACTGGAACTGTGTGCCGACCTGGTGATCGGCGGCACCACCCCCAGCCTTGCCCTGCTGCGGCAGGTCAAAGCCGAGACCGGACTGCCGGTGCGGGCACTGCTGCGTCCCCGCTTTGGTGATTTCTGCTACGACCACTATGAGCTGGCCCAGATGGAGCAGTCGGCCGCAGAGCTGGTGGAAGCCGGGGCGGACGGCATCGTCACCGGCGTGCTCACCCCGGACGGCGTACTGGATGTGGACGCCCTGCGTCCCATCTACGCTGCTGCCCGCCGGGCGGCAGCAGCTG
>ENA-OQDM01000532-OQDM01000532.1-human-gut-metagenome-genome-assembly--contig:-NODE-532-length-21471-cov-3.609961_pt1 | contig 21471 bp, 23 predicted proteins | sample MGYA00242772_ERZ504605 | MGnify/ENA primary metagenome ERZ504605 (study PRJEB26092, sample SAMD00036348) | human gut metagenome | host: Homo sapiens | study: EMG produced TPA metagenomics assembly of... | reverse complement strand
AAGGAAGGTAAAACCCATGTCTTATATCTACAAAACAAAAGGTACCTGTTCCACACAGATCGAAGTGGAACTGGATGGAAATATCGTAAAAGATGTCAAATTCACCGGCGGCTGCCACGGAAATCTGCAGGCCATCCCGCGTCTGGTCGAAGGGATGACCGTCGAAGAAGTGGAGCGTCGTATCTCCGGTATCCGCTGTGGTATGAAAAATACTTCCTGCGGCGACCAGCTTGCAAAAGCGCTGCGCGAAGCATATGAGGCACAGCAGGCTAAATAACTTTCTAAATCAGACAGGCAACTGTCTGATTTTTGTTTTTCTGCAAAATGCAACGGAATGCAACCATTTGTTGCGTAAATGCCATGAATTATTTCTTTCGCTTTTTGCCGTAATATGTTTTAATTTTCTTATCATCAAACAAGGAGGAGCTTTATGGAATTCGGAAACAAATTAAGAACTTTGCGTAAAGCCAAAGGATTGTCTCAGGAAAATCTTGCAAAGCAGCTTGGCATCTCAAGACAGGCAATTTCAAAATGGGAATCAGATCTTTCCCAGCCAGACATTGATAATATCATTCAATTGTGCAAAATATTTCAGATTTCCGCTGATGAATTACTGGGCGTTAATGTAACATCCACAATTTCAACGTTCTCCTGCAATCATCCGCTTTCCAATGCCGACATAAAAAAATACAAGCACGAGGCAATCATCTGCTTTGTCTTTTCATTTTTCATTATAATGTTTGTATATATCTTAACCATTTGTAAACCCGAAATTCAGGTGGGCACAAACAATCAAATTTTACATTTGTGGGAATCTGCTTTCTGGCTGCAAAACAATCTGCTGCCACTCGGCATAGTAACCCTCATCAGTATTATTTCAGGTATTATTTTAATTTTCAAATATATATCAGCAAATACTACGCAAAAAGGAGAATAACTTTATGAAAAAAACATTTACAAATACTCTCAAATATTTTTTTAACGCTTTATTTTTAGTCACTCTATGCTTATGCAATACAACAAATGTATTTGCCTGTAACACTACCTCCGATGATTCATTACCAGATCACGAAGTAGTTGATGTAGAATATATTTCATATAACACCTTTATAGGATCTCAAATTTCGTCTAATACTATTTCTATCGAACCTCAATCACGTATTAAATATATTATCAAAAATTTGAGTGATACTGGAGAGAGTTTAGGCACTACTAAATATCAATCCGATGAAGGCGTACCCGGTGTTACGGTCGGCATCAATCGTTCCATTAATTTATCCGCATCATGCTCCATTTCCACAGCCGATATTCAAAAAGCATTAGGCTCAAAATTGGGATTTAACGTAACAGCCTCATATTCAGTAGGTGCATCTTCATCTTGGACGGTTCCCAATACCGTAAATGGACGAAAAGTTCGCTATGGATATATTGTTGCTAAACCCGTATATGATAATTGGCAATATGATGTATACATAGATAGCAGTAGAATTCAAGAATCTTTTTTAACACATGGAACTGTTTCTAAACCTCGAGATCGAATGAGGATTGAAAAAGTTGTCGTTTATAAATAATACTCATAACTGCTGATTATATTTGAACGATGGCTGTCGCACGAAATACGGCGACAGCCTCTTTTTATCCCTGCACAACCGGCTGCAACTGCTGCCCGGCAAGTGCCGCCACAATCGTCTCCGGCAAAAGCTCCATCTTTGCCACCATCGAATTTGGCTTTTTTTCATAATTATCCTGTGCGAATGGCACAAAATAAATATGTTTCGTATTCATCAGCATCCCGATATTTTTAAAACTGGCTCCCAGTGCATCGTTGGTGGATATGGCAATTACCAGTGGTTTGCCATTGCGCATATGCGCTTTGGCAGCCATCAGAACCGGAGTATCGGTGATTGCATTCGCCAGCTTCGCCGCAGAATTTCCTGTACACGGTGCAATCACCATCACATCCAGATATCCCTTCGGTCCGATCGGTTCTGCCTCCTGAAGTGTGCGGATTCCAGGGTTCCCCGTTATGTCACAGACTTCTTCCATAAACTCTTTTGCCGTTCCAAACCGCGTATCACAGTTCTGCGTCTGATAAGAAAAGATGGGAATCACATGTGCTCCCATCTCCGTCAGTCTCTGAATCTCTTTCCTGGTTTTTGCGAATGTACAGAAAGAACCGGTAATCCCATACCCTATATTGCGATTTGATAAATCCATGTCTTTGCCTCTTTCCCATCCTGCCTGATTTTACTGTGTTCAAGAATTGCATCTGCCAGCACTTTGGCACTGCTCTTTGTCGTATACAGCCCCGGAAGTCCCAATGCCGCCACAACTTTGATTCCATATGCCTCCGCTGCCATCAGATCCGTACCGCCGGGTCTTGATGCAATATCAATGATCACGGCATCCGAATGCATTTCACGGATCATCGGCTCGCGGATCACAAGTGCCGGAACCGTGTTTACAACCGTGCGTGCCCCATAGGCTTCCTCCGGACCGTACGAAAAGTCCACTGCCTCATGTCCTTCTGTCCGTGCCAGCCGGCGTGCCTCTACGCTCCTTGCCAGCACTGTCACTTTTGCTCCCATCGCAGACAAAACCCTGGCGATCTCCCTGCCGCATCTTCCATACCCGCTGACAATAATTTTCTGCCCCCGGATAGAATAATCACTGTATTTTAAAATTTCAGCAACCGTTGCTTCTGCTGTAATACATGCGTTGCGATGCACAACCACCGCATCTGTCATCATATCATAATATTCTGTTCCCGCATCCTCACAGCGCTGTCTCCACTCCGGTCCAAAAACCCCTCCAAACAATATCCAGTCCCGTTCTTTTTTCCCTGTCAGTTCCTCCTTTAATATAAGATTTACATCATGGTTTCTCTCAATCTTCGTAACAGGAACCGGCAGCACAAGATACCTGCTGTTGTCCAGCACTTCCAGTGCCTCTTCCTTTTCCACTCCCCGTCTCCAGTCCAGTCGGTGTATCTTTCCCGGAAGACATGCGGCAAGATTGCTTTGTCGCTGATCCGTAACAAAAATCACGATATTTCCGGTCATATAAAAACGCTCCCTTCCATATAACATATGAAAGAGAGCGTCATAAGGTGCAAGATCGTTCTTACTAAAGTCTGGTCTCTACAAAGATATCGTAGATTGCCTTGATGGCAGCCTCGAAATCGTCATTGCTGACACCAATAATAATATTTAACTCGGAAGATCCCTGGTCAATCATCTTGACATTGATGTTCGCATGGGCCAGTGCAGAAAAGATTCTGCCTGCCGTACCGCGGGTAGATTTCATTCCACGTCCCACAACCGCGATCAGACCCAGATCCGCTTCCAGATCAATCACATCCGGATGGGTCAGACGGCGGATGGAGCTGATCACCTGCTGCTCCTTGCCTTCAAACTCTTCCTGATGCACAAATACGGTCATGGTGTCAATACCAGATGGCATATGCTCGATCGAAATTCCGTTTTCCTCAAATGCCTGTAATGCTTTACGACAGAAGCCAACTTCGGAATTCATCATATCTTTGTCAATGCTTACTGCGACAAATCCCTTTTTCCCCGCGATACCAGTGATCGTGTATTCCGGTTTCTGACAGGTACTCTCTACGATCAGGGTTCCTTCTGCCTCCGGATCATTGGTATTGCGGATATTGATCGGAATGCCGGCCTTTCGTACCGGGAATACCGCGTCCTCATGAAGTACGGAAGCTCCCATATAAGAAAGCTCTCTTAATTCACGATATGTAATCACATGAATCGGCTGCGGATTGTCAATGATACGCGGATCTGCTACGAGACATCCGGATACATCTGTCCAGTTCTCATATAAACTTGCATGACATGCTTTTGCAACAATGGACCCGGTAATATCCGAACCGCCGCGGGAGAATGTTTTCACCCTTCCGTCAGCACCAATTCCATAAAATCCCGGAATGACAGCTTTTTCACATTCTGAAAGTTTCTTTGACAGTACCTTGTCAGTCTTGTCTGCATCCAGATTTCCTTCTTCATCAAAAAAGATTACGGTTGCAGAATCGATAAACTCATATCCAAGATAATCTGCCATAAGAATACCATTCAGATACTCTCCGCGGGAAGCCGCATAATCCACACCGGCTTTTTCCTTAAAGTTTTTGGAAATTGTCTTAAACTCCTCATCCAGTGTCACTTTCAGTCCGAGTCCGTTGATAATGGAATCATAACGCTCTTTGATCTTCATGAGAGGAACACGGAACTCCTCGCCTGCCTCTGCTTTCGCGTAGCATGCATATAACATATCCGTAACCTTGGTATCTCTGGAATTACGCTTTCCAGGAGCACTCGGCACTACATATTTTCTGGATTCATCCGCACGGATAATATCGCCAACCTTGGCAAACTGCTCGGCACTCGCCAGCGAGCTGCCACCAAATTTTACAACCTTAACCATTTTTAACTTTTCTCCTTCAAGAATAATAACTTCTGCTATTATACTTCTACCGTCTGGCTTTCGTCAATTATTTTCTTCCAGATAGATCACATCCGTTGCGATCGTATTACTCGATCCGTCCACCTGCAGAACTCCATAGGATGGCGGTATTCCGTAAGGCGGCTGTCCGATACTTCCCGGATTCATGTAGGTAATACGGTTGTGTTTGTCATAAAAAACCCGGTGGGTATGTCCGAACAGCGCGGCATCGACCTTCCGCTCCTCTGCCGCATATTCCAGATTCAGATATCCGGCTTTTACATTAAATGTATGTCCATGACAGATCAGTATTTTTTTCCCTTCGATCAGAAGAATCCGTTCCTGAACTTCCTGACGGCAATCACAGTTCCCCGGCACCTGTTCCATCACAGTCATAGGAAATTTCCGGTGCAGCTGTTCTGCATCTGCCCAGCAGTCTCCCAGATGAATGATCATATCCGGATGTAATCGGCCGACTGCCGTAACCATATTATTTACATTTCCGTGCGAATCACTGAGCACCAGAATTCTCTTCATATAAAACATACTCCTTTTCGTTTAAAAAGCAAAAAGACCTTTGCTCCGGCATCCTCGCCAAGGCAAAAGTCTTTTCTCCTTCTCATTTCAGCGATGACTATCCCAGTCGTTTCCACTGCTTACTACATTTGTAGTAGGAATAAAACATGCAGTGTTCCGCCTGCTCGCAGCGCTTTGGTGCAGTCTCAATGCTGCACTGGCAATTTACAATTGCATCTGCCTTCCCCTTACAATTTCCCTTTAACATGACATCGTCTAAAACTTCATCTGACATACTTCTTTTTGCTCCTTATTACTACCAAGTTTTGTTCACGACGGCTTTCATTATACAATATATGGTAGGTAAAGACCATAGGTCAAATCTCACAAATAGACCTGCCTGTTTTGTAAAAATTTTCACTTGACGAAACAGGGAAAATGCGCTAGAGCTCCAGCTCATTTATTAAGTTCAAATTATACTTTTCCACCAATTCCATGCATTTTCTGTAAGAATCCATATCCTGAATATGTCTCACACAATGGGCATCCAATCCGAGAATCGCTTTATTTCCGACTTCCCCGGCAATCTTCCAGAAACGCTCTGCCGGATAATGCCTTGCCCCTTCTCCCATGCCGAGCATGTTGATCTCCAACGGGATGTCCAGTTCCTTCATTTCTTTGCACAACCGGGTCATCTCCCAGTCGTATACCGAATCCATTCCCTGATAATTCATCAGATCCGGATGGGCAAGATACGCATAGCTTCCGGTCTGCATCCCTTCGATTACGAGATCCACATATCTGCGGATACGGCTTTCATCCTCCGTCTCTGTCCCTGTATACGGTCCGTTTTCTTCCGATCCCAGAAAATGCTGCCCCATGATCATATAATCACATCCGAGGTTGCGAAACATCCGCATCTGTTCTTCGTAAAATTCCGGAACATACTCTGCCTCAAATCCTGCATATATTTTTATCTGATCCCGGTACTCCGCTTCGAGCCTTCGGATCGTCTCCACATATTCCGGTGCCTGTTTCATGGTCATCCGGATATTGGATACATATCCGTCCTGATAGGGGCACGGCACATGATCGGAAAATCCAAAAATTTCAATTCCCATGGAAATCGCTGCCTCAATATATTCTCTCTCCGTATCATAGGCATGCTGGCACCGCCATGTATGTGCATGATAATTTGCTTTTAAAAATTCCATTCTGTTGTCCTTCATCCGTTTATTCGCCTATCATTTTAACATGGAATACATTTTATGACAACAAAAGACCGTGTGCATCCTCTCATGCCCACACGGTCTTTTATTATTTCAAATACTCAAATAAATTACTCCCTATTGTTTAAATGAACAATATTTCTATTTTTTTTTCGAGAAAGAACATATATAAGCGCAACGAAAGCAAAAAGAGCAGTTGCCATTATATGTCTGCTATTTGATTGTGGAATTTTTATGAACATACAAAAAAGTGTTACAATCAGTGTTGGGATTTCTATGATTGATAAAATAATAATAGATGGTAAAAAATCTTTTTCTCCGCCCTTTTTCATATCAATTCCTAACACAGCTACAATACAAAGAGGAATTATTTCTGACATTAATTCAAAACCATAATTCATATGCAATCTCCTTATTTTTCTTAATGTCCCCACCGCCTAGACCAAGAAACATTTTTTTTCAAAAGAACTTTTTCAGAAGAATCAGAATAAAAATCGCCTCTGTATCTATAATATATTTTTCCACTTGAATGACTAACACATCTTTCACCGTCAAAATAAATGCTATCTGGTATGTTTGGAATAAGTCCATCTGCTACAGAATCAATCAACGCCCCTGCGATTACACCAGCATCACCAGCTGCTAAACCAATTGTAGCAACTAATACTGTTGTAACTGCACCTAACGTCCATTTATCAAATTTTAAATTAAAAGTTTCTGTATGTGCTTTATAATTGTAAGCATATAAGGAAATAAAAGATTCCGTATTATTATAGAGTAAAATAGGTGTTACAACGTGTTCCGTTTGTTCCGTTGAAGAAATTTCTTTTTTATCCTTATCTACTTCTACACTGGTAGTATCTAACACAAAGTTATTATTTTCAATTTCTCCATACTCTGTATATAACATAGTTTCCCATTAACCGTCAAATAATATTTTGCATATATTGATGTTTCGGTAAAATTTTTTTCAACCATCTCTATTCCATTAGATATTGTGTTCATTTTTACAGGAGATGCTTGCACTGTTTGACTGAATGTAGTAAATAAAGTAGCAATAACCAGAACCATAGACATTATTTTTTTGATTTTTTTCATTTCTTTTGTTACCTCCATCATTTTAGTCTTATTTAGTCTGCGCGACCTTTTGTAAGTTGCAACTAACATCAGTCTACCACTATTATCAAATATGTCAATGATTTCTCCAAATTTCATCAAATATTAATTAAATATTAAATACATTTTTATATCATTTTATACTACAAATTCACATCGTATATTGTATTACTTTAATCATGGAACATCTGCTGTTCCATGATAACGTTCTCCTGATTTTTCATACTTTCCGATCCACTGTGCTCTGTTTTCATAAAAAACAGTGCTCCCGCAAGGAAGAGAAATACGATTGCGGATATCCCGATGTTTATACTCCCAAAAGCCTGGGAAGCCAGTCCGACCACCGTCGTTCCCATAAAGGATGCTCCTTTTCCACAGATATCCATCAGACCAAAATACTCTCCGGAACGCTCCGGCGGAACAATTTTTGCAAAATAAGACCGGGACAGTGCCTGAATGCCCCCCTGGAACATTCCCACAAAAATTGCCAGCACCCAGAACTGCCACTGTGCCTTCATAAACACGGCAAAAACGGTAATCCCCGTATACGCAGCAATACAGGTTAAAATCAGCTTTCCGGTATCGTATTTTTCCGCAAGCCTGCCAAACAGAATGGAAAACGGAAATGCAACAAACTGTGTCACAAGCAATGCAAGAAGCAGTCCTGTGGAATCCAGCCCCAGGGCAGAACCATACGCCGTTGCCATATCTATAATCGTATAGACTCCATCAATGAAAAAGAAGAATGCTATGAGAAACAGAAAGATTTTCTTTTGTTTCCGTACACTGCGCAGCGTTTCTATGATACGTCCAACGCTTTCCCTCATGGCATGCGGTTTCCGCTCTACATAATGAACCTGGCGATACTGCTTCATTAAAGGAAGCGACATCACAAGCCACCACACCGCAACCACTGCAAACGCAATCATCATTCCTGTTTCAAAAGAAAATCCCATTTTCTGATACCCAAGTACAAAAACAAGACTTACGATGAAAGGAATACAGCTTCCTGCATATCCCCAGGCATATCCGGAAGAAGAAACCCGATCCATCCGCTCCGGGGCTGTCACATCCGAAAGCATGGAGTCATAAAAAACCAGACTGGAATTAAATCCAACCTTTGCAATGATAAAAATTACCAGAAACGAAATCCACCATGTGGTCAGTCCCATCAGCAGACAGCTGGCGCACCCGACCAGAATACACGATAAAAAGAGCGGCTTTTTGAATCCCCTGGTGTCTGCCAGCGTTCCCATAACCGGTCCTAAAACTGCAACAATCAGTGTGGAAATGGATGCCGCATACCCCCAGTATGCCAGATAATCCACATCCGAAACTCCCGCATTTTGCGCAAGATAATTAAAGTAAACAGGAAGTATTGTGGAAACCATCAAAACAAATGCCGAATTTCCCACATCATAAAAGATCCAGCTTTTCTCCTTTTTTGTCAATTTAAACTGCATGTTTTACCTCTTTTCCATTTTGTACAACCTCTTTTCCAACCAGCTGTGATCCAAAACTATAATCAAAGATAGGTTCCAATCCCCTGCTCCCATCCAGATAAGTGCCAAACTGGCTGATCATCCGCAGGGCACTGAGTTTTGCCTGACGGTAATACTGCATCAGCTGCCGGTTGCTGTCTTCACACTGTGGATTTTTACGGTAATTTACAAGCAGACCGTGCATTTCTTTGTAATTCCCGGAAACATACAAAAGTGCATAAATAAAGAACCGCCTGATTCTGGATGGCGCAATCAGCATGTTATTATAGGTGATCATTCCTTTTAATGCTTCCCGGACATTTGCCGGTGTCGTTTTCGGATAAAACCAGCGGATCACTTCCGCATTTTCCATACACGGAACAATATGTTCCGTCAGATTCTGCCGCAACGGATCTTTCCCATCCATAAGCATAAGCATACGGTCAAACTCTACTTCAATTTCCGTATGGGAAATACCACTTGCTGCAATTTTCTCATCAATATACCCATGGCAGCTTACATCAAGCGCAAAATGGTTAAGCACTCCATAGGTGTATGCCAGAAATGGTTCTTTTTCCTTCTGGCTATTAATTATATTTTTGGCTCTTTCAAAAAATTCTTTTCCGGAATGTCCATGCAAATCATATCCGATCTGGTTGACCGGATTCGGTCTTAATGGCTTATAGTAAAACAAAATATCCGGTCCGTGAAGTCCGATCAGATACAGCTGTGGATATTTTTCAATGATTTTTCTCTCATTCCCTTCGAGTTCCCTGCGGACCTGCTGTCCAAGCCGGTAATGTGCATACGTTGACGGCATGATTTTTCTCCTCTTTTCCCTGTCATTTTTATATCTAATTATATGCCGGCTCTGTAAATTTTGGGATGGTGCATGTATAAAATGCAGGTAAAATTTATATAATTTGACCTTTTCCCAAACGTAGCATATAATAGGAAAAACCAATGGACATGTATGATTCTTGGGGGGGATATCCATGATTACAATGTTAGCGAAAATCTTTATCAAAAACCGTCCGGCAAAAGAACAACGGCAGGCATATGGCACCCTGTGCAGTATCGTTGGAATCTGCTTAAATGTCTGCCTGTTTGCCGGAAAATATTTTGCCGGAATGTTAAGCGGTTCCGTTGCCATCACAGCGGATGCATTCAACAACCTGTCCGATGCCGGTTCCTCTTTTATTACACTAGCCGGATTTCTTTATGCCGGGAAAACTCCAGATTCGGAGCACCCGTTCGGACATGGGAGGTTTGAATATGTGTCGGGATTTGTTGTGGCGATTGCTATCCTGATGATGGGATTTGAACTTTTAAAAACTTCCTTTTCCAAAATTCTGCATCCGGAAGCCGTAGACACAAGTCTGCTTGCCATGGGAATTCTGGTATGCTCCATTCTGGTAAAAATCTACATGTACTGTTACAACCATTATATTGGGAAAAAACTCGATTCGGATGCCATGCAGGCGACCGCCATGGATTCGCTTTCCGACACCATTGCCACCTCTGTGGTTCTGGCAGCCATGATTATTATGCGCCTGACATCCATCAATGTCGATGGATTTGGCGGTCTGCTGGTAGCCATTTTCATCCTCTATGCCGGAATAAAAGCGGTCAAAGACACCATGGATCCGCTTCTCGGAAAAGCTCCGGACCAGACATTTGTCCGGGAAATCCGTGCCATTGTCATGTCCCATCCCAAAGTACACGGTATCCATGATCTGATTGTTCATGACTACGGTCCCGGCCGCCGCATGATCACCCTGCATCTGGAAGTTCCGGGGGATGAAGATGTCTTTCAGCTCCATGACATGATCGATCACATTGAACGGGAGCTGGATCAGAAACTCGGATGTGAAGCCGTCATCCACATGGATCCGATTGAAACCAATAATGCCGCAATTGCCCAGATGCAGCAGCAGGTAGAACAAAAGGTTCTTGAAATTGACCGCCGTATTACCATCCACGATTTCCGCCTGATCAACTGCGATACCCACACAAGCATTGCCTTTGACGCGGTCATCCCCTATGGTATGCGGATCCGTCCGGAAGACCTAAAGGAAAAAATTGAAAACAAGCTACAGGAAATCGAAGGAAACTACCAGTTTATGATTCATGTGGATCAGAGTTATGTACCTGTATAAAAATAACGGTTCGCAGATTTCCGCGAACCGTTATTACTGACAGCTTTATTTATTGCATGCCTCGTAAGCATCCTGAAAGAAAATCTCCTGTGAGTTTACAGGCTCCTCATTGATATGACGGTCCTCATAAATGCCTTCGGCATTCTGCTCCTTTCCCTTCTCATCATCTTTCATGATGGTATCAAAGATATACCGGATACGCTCCCGGATTGCAGGATCATAAACTGGAGCTGCCACTTCCACGCGGCGCACCGTATTTCTCGTCATAAAATCGGCAGATGCAATGTACATCTTTTCCTCATCCCCCACACCAAAACGATAAATTCTGGAATGTTCGAGATAACGTCCAACAACGGAAATCACCCGGATATTTTCCGTCATGCCCGGAATCTGTGGCTTCAGGCAGCAGATGCCCCGCACAATCAGCTCAATCTTTACACCTGCCTGGGAAGCCTCAATCATCTTATCAATCAGAACTTTATCCGTCAGGGAATTAATCTTAACCCCGATATAAGCCTCTTTTCCCGCTTTTTTATTTGCAATCTGCCCGTCCATCATCTGAAGAACTTTGTTCTGCAGGCATTTCGGTGCAACCAGAAGTTCCGAAACCTCATCCACCGTTTCTCCCTGCTGTAATGCAAGAAACACTTTTGCTGCATCGGCACCGATTGCCTGATTTGCGGTAATCAATGACAGGTCCGTGTACAGTCTTGAAGTTTTCTCGTTGTAATTTCCGGTTCCAATCTGCGTGATGTACGCATAACTGTCCCCTTTTTTCTGTGTGATCAGGCAAAGCTTCGAATGTACTTTGTAATCGCCCAGTCCATACAAAATCTGGCAGCCGGCATCTTCGAGCCGGTGCGACATCTCAATGTTATTTGCCTCGTCAAACCGTGCCCGCAGTTCCACAAGTACCACCACTTCTTTTCCGTTTTCTGCTGCCTCAATCAGCGCATCAATGATCTTGCTCCGGTCTGCGACACGATACAATGTCATTTTGATGGATACCACATCCGGGTCTTCCGCTGCATCATTTAACATTTTGATAAACGGTTTCATGCTCTCAAACGGATAGGAAAGCAGAACATCCTTTTTTTCCACCTGTGACAGGATGCTTTCATGCATGGATAATGCCGGAGTCTCCCGCGGACTTCTCTTTTCATAGAACAGTTCTTTCTGATCGCGCAGATAATTCTGCAGCGTAAAAACAAACGAAAGATCCAAAGGCGTCTTTACATTGATGATATGACTGGTTCCAATTTCGAGGAAATTTGACAGTTCCCGTTTTGCTTCATCATTGATCTTACGGCTCAATTCCACCCGGACAGGGTCCAGGCGGACACGTTTTTTGATAAGCTGCTCCATCATATCCCGGTAATCCATATCTTCGTCATACAGATCATGTGCATCAATATCTGCATTCCGTGTCACACGCATAATGGATTTCTCGCGAATAGTATATTTCGGATACAATTTTGAAATAAAATGCAGAATCAATTCCTCAGACAGCATAAAGCATCCCGGTCTGGTCGGTATCTCAATTAGACGTTTGAACACACTGTTGGAACACGGAACAATTCCGGTCTTTTTCTTTCCTTTCTGTGATGTCAGGAGCACGATTGCATACAACTGCTTATTTGCAAGGAATGGAAACGGCTGCTGCTTTCCAATGACCATCGGAGATAAAAACGGTGCAATATGTGCATCAAAATATTGTTCGAGAAGTCTTCCTTCTTCATTGGAAAGACGGTTAAAATTGATAATCCGAATTCCCTTTGGCTCAAGCTCTCCCATGAGCTGTTCATAAATTTTTGCCTTTTTCTTTTCCAGCAGACAGACACGCGCTAAAATTTCTTTTACCTGTTCCTCACTGGTCATTCCGGTCTTGTTTTCAATTACCTTTTCTTTTGCGTTCATCTGCATCATGAGTGTTCCCACACGCACCATGAAAAACTCATCCAGATTTGTCTGGTAAATGGATGCAAAAGTCATGCGTTCTGCCAGCGGTACCCGCGGATTTCCCGCTTCATTTAAAACTCTCTCGTTAAATTGCAGCCAGGACAGTTCTCTGTTTGTATAACATTTTTCGGTCTTCTTCATTTGATTGGTCTCCTGTCTTTTTATCCTCTGCCGGATTATATTTTCTGCCCGTTTCAGCTGCCCTGCCAGCTGATGCCAAAACCGATTCCATATGTGCATGCCCTAATCCTCTGCAAAAAATGCCTGCATAGTTACATTTTCCTTTGCTACCTCCACAAGATTTACACAGCTGTTTCCAATCCGGTCAATATTATGGAGCACATCATTAAACGGAATGGTAAGTTTGGAATCGCACTTTCCCTTTCCCACTCTGGCAATATGGTTTTTGCGCATTTTTTCACCCAGCTGCATGATGTCTTCTTTTTGCCGCATCAGTTCTTTGATATCCATATTCACATCCCCGGAAATCGCCTGAATGCAGTTTCCGTAAATCATCTGGATCTGTTCCATTGCCTTTTTCAGTTCTTTCAAAGCATCTTTGGAATACTTATGTTTTCCTTTATTCTGTTTTGCCACGGTTTCCATGATTTCCCTCGTCAGCTGCCCGATCCGGTCAATATCGCAGAGAATGTACTGCATACCGGCACTTTGTGATGCCTGTTCCTCGGTCAGCACACCTCCGGAATACAGTGATGCAAAACAATCATTGACCGAAGCATACAGCTTCTGCAGTATTTTCGCCTTTTCTTCTACAAGTTCTGCATTTTCTTTATCAATCTTTCCGTTTCTGTACTGCAGTTTTCCGATCATTTCATCTACAAGTTTTGCGCAGTACATTACTTCTTTTGCAACCAGCTGCAATGCCGCTGCTGGCTGTGCAATCAGCTTGTTATCCAGATATTTCGGATTTTCCAGTGCTTTAGTTCCCATTTCCTTTCCATCCGGTACAAGTTTCATCACAATTTTTACCATCAGAGGAATGAGTGGAATCCAAATCAGCGTCATGACAAGGTTAAATCCCGTATGGGCATTTGCAATCTGACGTGAAATCACATCGATTTCATTCCCTTTCGGCGAAATAAACTGAATCAGAGCTGCATACGGTTTTACAAGGAACAGGAATAAAATTGCTCCGGAAATATTAAATACACAATGGGCAAACGCCGTCCTTCTGGCATCTTTTGGCTGTCCGATAGATGCCAGCACTGCGGTAATCGTTGTACCGATATTGTCTCCCAACAGAATCGGGATGGCACCTGCCAGTCCGATGATACTGGTCACACCGTCCGGTCCTGCCTGGGCTGCAAAATTCTGTAATACGGCAATCGTTGCACTGCTGCTCTGTACAACAAGTGTCATAACGGCACCCACGCATACCCCAAGAATCGGAATATGGGATACTTTTCCAATCATGTTGACAAAGAATGCACTGGATGCCAATGGTTTCATGACATCGCCCATCGTCTCAATTCCAAGGAATAACAAACCAAATGCGAAAATTGTCTGTCCGATATTTTTCACCTTTTCTTTCTTTGAAATAAAAGAAATAAGAAATCCCGCAAAAATGAACAGATAAATATAATCCGTTATTTTAAATGCAATAATCTGCGCCGTCATGGTCGTACCGATATTGGCACCGAGAATAATGGAGATCGCCTGTGGCAGCGACATCAGTCCTGCGCTGACAAAGCCGATTGTCATAACCGTTGTTGCGCTGCTGCTCTGTAACACGGCGGTCGTCAAAGCACCTGCAAGTACACCAAGAATCGGATTTTTTGTAAGCAGGGCAAGGATTTTCTTCATCTTTTCCCCCGCTGCTTTCTGCAGGCACTCGCTCATCATATTCATGCCGTAAATAAAGATTGCCAGACCTCCGACCAGTCCGAAAATAATTTTCATCGTCTCGTTCACTTATGGTTCCTCCCCATTTCTTTTCATAAACTTTACACTCCGTATACTTTTTTTCTGAGATTGTAATAAGTTTATCATCGGAGTGTAAAATCAAACCATCCCAGAATGTAAACCCTGTGTAAAATTTCTGTAATGCTGTAAAATTGCTGTAAATTTGCGTAAAGTCTGTAAAATCCCTGTAAATCGGTATTTTCAGGCTCTATGACTTTAAACCCATTGTAAAAATATTTCCACAATGCTAGAATAAAATAGTTACAAAGGAAAATGTTTTGGAAAGGGAAAACACTATGCTATCATGTCCAAACTGCGGAGGAAATCTCAAATTTGACATTCCTTCCCAGCAACTCTCATGCGAGCATTGTCACACACTGTTTGATCCTTATGATTTTGATGGGAAAACAAGTGATGCCGAAGAATCAAAGACATTCGACGGAGATTACGAGGTCACGATCTTTACCTGTCCGCAGTGTGGCGGTGAAATCTTAAGTACCGACAATGCAGCTGCCGGTTTCTGCAGTTTCTGCGGAGCCTCCACGATTCTTTACAGCAGAATCAGTCACGAAAAACGGCCCAATTATATTATTCCGTTCCAGAAGACAAAGGAACAGTGTAAGGAAGCGTACGCACGCCGTATGAAACATTCCATTTTTGCGCCAAAAGAACTCCGCGATCTTTCTTATATCGATAGTTTCCGCGGAATTTACATGCCTTACTGGGCATTTTATATCTCCCAGAAAGGTTCTCTCTCGCTCAATGGGAAAAAGACTTCCCGCCGCGGTGATTATATTATTACCGATCACTACGCACTTACCGGGGATCTGGATGCCTACTACAAAGGTCTTTCCTATGATGCCTCATCCTCTTTTGATGACAATATCAGTGAAGAACTGGCTCCTTATAATTTAAAAGGCATGAAAGCCTTTACCCCCGCCTATTTAAGCGGATTTTACGCGGACACTTCCGATGTGGATGCAAAAGTATATCAGGCGATGCCGAATACACTGCATCTGCGGAAACAACCGGGCGTATTGCTTCTGACGGGACATTTGCCGGTTTTACCATGGATACCATCCGTCCTGAACAGCTCCATACAAAAACAGAAACCATCGACAGTACCATGTTTCCGGTATGGTTTCTATCCTACCGCAAAAAAGACCGTGTCGCTTATGCAACGGTCAACGGACAGACCGGACTGGTCGTTGCGGATATCCCGATTGATCCGAAGCGTTATCTGCTCGGTTCGCTGCTTCTGGCAATTCCGATCTTTGCTCTTTTGGCATGGTCGGCATTTTTACAGCCCTCTTCCCTGGTAATGACTACCCTGCTTTTGTCACTGCTTTCCATCGGTGTCTATTGTTACGAATGCGTTTCTATCCACCAAAAAGATACCGGGGCAAATGACCGGGGCAAAATGTTCATCCAATCGAAGAAAGCTTCTGCTGCAGACAAACCGAAAACCCCTGAAGCCCAGCCGGAGCCAGCCGCAAAAACGAATCCGCTTGGCTGGATTCTTCCGCTCTGTGCTGCGGTACTTTCGTTTGGGGTATGGTTCCTGCATCCGGTATCGGATCTCTACTATTACGGAGCCGCAATTCTTTCCATGGCTGCCATCCTCGTATCGTTCATCAGTATTATCCATGCGTATAATCTGTTGTCCACCCGCCGGCTGCCACAATTTGACAAACAGGGAGGTGATGACCGTGCGTAAAATAAAACGTATCCTTACGGCATTTGTATTTTGTCTGATACTCTCCGCCAGCACCATACCGGTTTGTGCATCCGCAGTTTCCGCTTCCAATGAGGAAACCGGCTACGTTTATGTGCTGGATGATTCTGCCGATTTTCTGACAGACTCCCAGGAAAACAGTCTGCAAAAGCAGCTGTATGATCTGACCGCATACTGTAATGTGGCTTTTGTAACCACAACCGGACACAGTAAATCTTCCACCGAAGATTTTGCTGCAGATTATTTCGATGATGTCTTTGGTCCACATTCCAACGGTACGATCTTCGTCATTGACCGCTGCCTGAATGAGATTTATCTCTACAGCGATGGACAGGCGCACAAAATCATCACCAATTCCCGCGCACGTTCAATTACCGATAACACTTATACCTACGCGCGCGATAAGGATTATTATACCTGTGCATACAAGGTCTTTGCCCAGATCGAAACGCTGATGCAGGGCAAACGAATTGCAGAACCGATGCGCTACCTCTGCAGTGCGCTGCTGGCCATTGTTGCTGCACTGTTTCTCAATCTCTTTTTCGCGCTGTGGAGTTCACGTTCCCACAAGGCAGACCGCAGACAGGTGATGACCGGATTGTATGCACAGATGCAGATCCATAACCCACGCACACAATTCATCCGCCAGACGCGCACCTACAGTCCGGTATCTTCCGGCAGCAGCGGTGGTGGTCATTCCGGCGGCGGCGGCGGTGGTGGCGGCCACTCCGGTGGTGGCGGCGGTCACAGTATATAATCCTGTAGAAAATGCGCATTTGTGGTAAAACAGTGTTTAAAAATGCGCATTTGTGGTAAAATAGCAATATAAAAAATGCGCATTTGTAGGAGATGTTTATGTTTAAGCGAAAAATATATGACAAGCTCTTAGCCTGGAAGCAGGAATCTGCAGGAAAAACAGCACTATTGATAGAAGGAGCCCGTCGAATTGGGAAATCTACTGTTGTGGAAGAATTTGCGAAAAATGAATATGACAGTTATATTCTGATTGACTTTTCCACGGCATCCAAAAATGTCCGTGAACTTTTTGAAGATGTTTCCGATTTAAATTATCTGTTTTTACAATTACAATTTCAATACAGAACCGATCTGATAGAACGAAAATCACTGATTATTTTTGATGAAGTACAACTTTGCCCACTGGCAAGGCAGGCAATTAAATCGCTGGTCAAAGATCATCGCTATGATTACATTGAAACAGGTTCCCTGATTTCCATCAAAAAAAATGTGCAAAATATACTTATTCCAAGCGAAGAGCGAAAAATAAGTATGTTTCCGATGGATTATGAAGAGTTTTTATGGGCGCTAGGCGATACCACAACTCCGGTTCTTTTGCAAAAATTATTTACCGCTCAAAAACCGGCAGGCGAGAGCATGAATCGAAAACTCCTTCGGGATTTCCGTCTATATATGCTGGTTGGCGGAATGCCACAGGCTATAGATGAATATATCCAGACGAACAATTTTCGCAAAGTGGATGCTATAAAACGTGATATTTTAAGTTTATATGAGGATGATTTTAAGAAAATAGATGCAACCGGAAAGCTCTCTCTTTTATTTGACTCCATTCCAGCACAGCTGAACAAAAATGCTTCCCGCTATCAGGTATCCAGCGTTCTCTCCAATGAAAGAGCTGACACAATTTTAGAACTGATTGCAGAACTGAAAGATTCCAAAACTGTTCTCGTATCCTATCATGCAAATGATCCAAATGCCGGCATGGCAACCAACAAAGATTTATCAAAATTCAAGTTGTTTCTCTGTGATACCGGATTATTTACGACTTTAATGTTCAAAGATAAGGATTTTACAGAAAATATTATTTATGAAAAACTTTTAAACGACAAACTTGGAACGAATCTTGGATATCTGTATGAAAATGTCGTGGCACAACTTCTGCACTCCAATGGAAACGAGCTGTTTTACCATACATTTATGAACAAAACCTCACATCATAACTATGAGGTCGATTTTCTTCTTGCACAAAAAAATAAAGTTTGCCCGATAGAAGTAAAATCATCCGGTTATAAAACACATAAATCTCTGGATGCATTTTCACTGAAATATTCCGACCGTATTCTACAGAAATATCTGGTATACACCAAAGATTTCTGCAAAGACGGTGATATTATATGTCTTCCAATTTATATGGTTCCTTTTATAAATCAGAGCAGCTTCCGCAGCCCCTTCGGGTAATGATTCTTCATCACAGAACCCGCAAGTTTGCCCCAGCCGAGGCTGTATCCATCTACCGTGATCAGATACCAGCCCTTCTCCCCTTCTGCCGGAAACGTCTGCCCGGCCAGATACGCGCGTGCTTCATCCACAGACAGATTCCAGCTGTGGCATGCTTCCTGCGGAGAAATTGCAAGCGCCAGTGCGTGTGCCGGTTCCAGCCGGTTCTTTTTAACTGTGCCAAGATGCAGGCCCGGACGCAGCACATGCAGCCGTCTGGTTGCCGGCATATGTTCCGGCATCAGATACAGCTGCTCTCCAAAAAGAAGCAGCCTCCCGGCATCATCTGCCGGTATCTTTCCAAGAAACTCCTGTAATCCTGCAAGATATGCTTTTGCTTCTCCCTTTGCCAGCGGTTTTTCTTCTCCATTCGCACAATATCCCCGGTAATTTTCCGAAACAGTTCCCTCTTTTTCCAGAACTGCAACGAAATGTCCCTCTCCGTGCAGATGATGCGGAAATAACCGGATCGTATCGCCAATCTCCGCTGCCGGATGTTTTGTCCATGCCGCTACACCGTCTGCCATTCCCGGATATTTTTTCACCGGCACAATATGAAACTGCGGATGCTGTTCCAGGAAACGGCTGATCGTTCCCTCGTTTTCCTCCGGTGCAAAGGTACAGGTAGAGTAAACCATACGTCCTCCCGGCCGGAGCATGGTGGCCGCACATGCAAGAATTTCCTGCTGCCGCGCCGCACAGACCTGAACATTTTCAGGACTCCACTCCTCACATGCCTGCTCATTTTTACGAAACATTCCCTCCCCGGAACACGGGGCATCTACCATGATCCGGTCAAAATATTCCGTAAACATTCCCGCAAGTGTCTGCGGACTCTCGTTTGTCACCATCACATTTTTTACACCCATCCGTTCCATGTTCTCGGAAAGAATCTTTGCCCGCGCCGGATGAATCTCATTACTGACAAGGAGCCCTTTTCCCTGCATCGCTGCCGCAATCTGTGTACTTTTGCCCCCCGGTGCCGCACATAAATCCAGAACTTTTTCGCCCGGCTGTGCATCCAGATATGCAGCCGGTGCCATGGCACTCGGCTCCTGAATATAGTACACGCCCGCCTCGTGATACGGATGTTTTCCCGGCTGATCTTCCTTTTCGTAATAAAACCCGTTCGCTTCCCACGGCACCGGCTGCAGATGAAAGGAAGTCTCCTCTGTAAACCGGTCTGTGTCGGTTTTTGACGGATTGATCCGCAGTGCCTGATAACGCGCATCTTCGTAACTGTTTAGAAATGCCGGGTATTCTTTCTCCAGCATTTGTTTCATTCGATCTAAAAAAAGTTGTGGAAGCATATCATTTCTCCTAAATTTCTCCTAAAGTTTTCCAAAAAAACTTGGAAAAATATCCAACAAATAGTAAAATATAAATATGATAAAACGAAAGTACATGAGAACAAGACAATTAAAACCGGGCATGAAGCTCGATCATCCGGTCGTTGACCGTCTGGGACGTAATCTCGTTGCCAGAGGTGCCGAACTGGATGATTATATGATTGATTCCCTGTTGAAACTGGGTATTATGTCTGTTTACATCCAGGAGGGGGAAGAAGAGGAAAATCCAGAACAGGTTCCTGCTTCTCCAAAAGCAGAAAAAAATATCGAACGGCTCCGTACCGAAGACCGCGCAAAAGTTACTCTTTCTGCCAGTATCCGTGAACGTGTCTCTACCGGTATCCAGTTTATCTACAACAATACGACCTCCGAGGAAATGGTTGCCACCACAGAGAGCATTGCCGATGACCTGATGCGTTCCATTAAAAGCATGATGCCATCGCAATTGATATCTCCACACTCAAAACCAGTGACGAATACACCTTCAAACACAGCGTGGATGTAGCAACCATTTCCATGATCGTTGCCAAGCAGCAGGGACTCTCTCCCGAAGAAGTACGGGAAATCGGTGTCTGTGGTTTGCTGCACGACATTGGAAAAACCAAAATTCCAAATGCTATCTTAAACAAACCGGGCAAACTCAATGATGACGAATTTGCCATTATGCGGCAGCACTCGACATACAGTTACAACATGATCAAGGATCGTGCGGAATTTTCTCCGGCTGTCTGCCTTGGTGTTTTGCAACACCATGAAAAGATCAATGGAAGCGGATACCCGATGGGTGTGTCTGCGGAGAAAATCTGCCCCTATGCCAAGATTCTGTCCGTAGCGGATATCTATGATGCCCTGGTTACCGAACGCCCCTATAAAAAAGCCTATTCCCAGAGAGATGCCGTGGAAATGATTATGTCCATGACCATGGAACTCGACATAACTGCCATGAAGAGCTTCCTTGAAAGCATGATTCTATATCCGGTAGACAGCATCGTGGAGCTAAGTAACGGTGAACAGGCGCGCGTGGTCAAAAATATTCCGCACTATATTCTCCGTCCTGTGGTTGTCGGGCTTACCAGCGGTAATGTTTACAACCTTGGAGAAGATATCAATTGTGCCAATATCATCATTCTTTAAACAACAGGGAACAGCTTTCGCTGTTCCTTCAGACCGTAGACAAAGTGCTCCGAGAAACTTCCGTTTCTCGGAGCATTTTTCTTTGTGTTTATGAAATTTATTCCGAAAACAGGAAATTTTCCCTTGGATTATGCCATCCGTAATCCCCATTCC
>ENA-OQDM01000531-OQDM01000531.1-human-gut-metagenome-genome-assembly--contig:-NODE-531-length-21513-cov-1.125549_pt1 | contig 21513 bp, 22 predicted proteins | sample MGYA00242772_ERZ504605 | MGnify/ENA primary metagenome ERZ504605 (study PRJEB26092, sample SAMD00036348) | human gut metagenome | host: Homo sapiens | study: EMG produced TPA metagenomics assembly of... | reverse complement strand
TTATTATACTTTGGAAGGAGTTTTGGACAACGACACGGTGATGAACGCTCAAGCCTGCGAATCCCTCAAGGACCTCTTGCGCAAAAACGTAATCAACTCCGTGGATTTGAAGTCCTACAAAGAAAAAGGTATCAGCTTTTCCTATTACTATTATTCCAAGGCATCGGGAAAAGTGCGCTTTCAGGTACGGTTTACCCCGGAAGATTATGACAGCAACTATAGCCCGGACCGCTAACCTTTAAAAACAATGGGAGTCAGGCTAAACACCCGACTTACGCCACGACACGAATCCTCCCCGTCCCTACCTTATATTATATAGAGGCAAGGACGAGGAGGATTCTTTTATCATCTCATGCCATCAAGACCGGGAAACGGCCTGCCGCAGAGCCAAAGATAATTGGTCCGGACACGAAGTTGGCTTCATGCCGCAACGAATGCCGCTCAAACGGGTTACCACATCAGCCACATTCATCCCTTCGACCAACCGGGCAATGCCTGAAGATTTCCGTGGCAACCGCCCAAAAAGCGAACGGACTTCACCACGTCCCCGTCGACCTCCAGTTCTATCTGCCTGCAACAGGTACCCTCCGTCTGATAAACCGTTTTCATTTTATTCTCCTTCAGGCTTCATATTCGTGTAAACCGTCTGCACGTCGTCGAACTCTTCCAGTTTCTCTACCATCTTGTTCAACGTTTCACGCTCTTCGGCCGACACGTCCTCAAATCGTTCGGGATATAAGTGAATTCACCGCCGACATCCTCGAAGCCCTGCTCTTCCAGATGTTTCTGGATGGCACCGTAGCTCTTCGGGTCACCGTAAATCGTAATCGTGCCTTCCTCTTCGTCCATGTCGTAATCCTCTTCCACCCCGAAATCTATCAGGTCGAGGATCAACTCATCCATGTCCACCGTAGCCGGCTTCTTGAAGGTGAATACACACTTATGGTCGAACAAGTAGGCCAAAGAACCCATCGTACCCAACGTCCCGGAGAACTTGTTGAACACCGAACGGACATCTGCCACCGTACGTGTCGGGTTATCGGTCAAAGTATCCACGAATACGGCGATACCGTGGGGGCCGTATCCTTCGTAAGTCATGTTCTTATATTCGCTCTGATCCTTGCCCATCGCATTTTTGATGGCACGCTCGATGTTATCCTTCGGCATGTTCTCACGTTTGCAAGTCGCAATAATCGAACGCAAGGTAGGATTGTTTTCGGGTTCCGGTCCGCCGGCCTTTACGGCTATGGCGATTTGTTTACCCAATTTTGTAAATGTTTTGGCCATGTGGCCCCATCTTTTCAGCTTTGCAGCCTTTCTATATTCAAACGCTCTTCCCATTGGAATTAAATTTTAAATATGATGATTTCTATCTATTTCTTTCTCATTTTATAGTTGAGCACCAAGCCATATACGATAAGCACCACCGTAGGGACAATCAATGCACGCGTGTACCCCTGAAGGGTGATCTGCAACAACCAGCAAAACACCAGCACATAATATACGACCTTGGCTACGACTAATCCTTTCATATCGCGGGTTATCTCAGTTTCGCCCCCAACTTAGCCTGCAAGTTCGCAATCAGCTTATTCATAATCGCGTCGATTTGCTTGTCGTTCAAAGTCTTCGTTTCATCTTGCAGCACGAAGTTCACAGCGTAACTCTTCTTCCCGGCTTCCAGATTCTTCCCTTCGTAGACATCGAAGAGCGTCACTTCCTTCAACAACTTCTTCTCTGTGGAATAAGCCACCTTTTCTATTTCGGCAAATTCCACGCCCTTGTCCAACAAGAGAGCCAAATCGCGGCTTACGGCAGGGAACTTGCTGATCTCGGTATAACTGATCTTGTTGTTGCGGATGGCCTTCATCAGAAGTTTCCAGTTCAGGTCGGCATAATACACTTCGTGGTCCACGTCCATCATCTTCTGGATTTTCCGGCTCACGATACCCAACATGGCCAAGACCTTACCGCCACGGTTTTGAATCTCGATACCTTTTGAATAGATATCGTTACGGCTCGGCGCAAAAACCAATGCGCCGAAATTCACACCCAGACGGGTCAGGATATTCAGCACGTAAGCTTTCAGTTCATAGAAAGAACTGTCTTCGTCGGGATGCGCCCACGAACCGCTCACCCGCTTGCCCGTCACCCACAGCCCGAGGTGATAGTCTTCCGAATAAGCGTCCAAAACGTGTTGGATGACCTCCGGGTCACGACTGCTGCTCACGCCGGGCACGATGTCGGGACATTTGTTCTCTTCGCGGAAATAGTAGCAATTTCCGAACTCGAAGAACTTCAAATCCGCGTTCTTGCGGTTGGCGTTGTGCGCAATACATTCCAATCCCCCGAACAGCAGCGTCTGGCGCATCGCGTTCAGGTCGGAACTCAACGGATTCATCAGTTTCACCAAATGCGAGGCCGGATAACTCTCCATCCCGTCATAATAGGCCGCACGCTGCAACGAATTGTTCAGGATTTCATTGAAACCGCATCCCACCAACTGTTCCGCCACCAGATTCTGCAACTTGTGGCTTTTGTCTTCATCGCCTTTGACATTCAGCGTAGAGCGCACCGCCGAAGGTATTTCCACATTATTATACCCGTACACGCGCAAGATGTCCTCCACCACATCGCACGGACGCTGCACGTCCACACGGTAGGCCGGCACCTGAAGTTTCAGCCCTTCGGCCGTTTCCTCCAGAATCTTCATCTCCAGACTCGTCACAATGCTTTTCACCGTATCCGCCCCGATGTTTTTCCCCATCAGCCGTAAGCGTATTCATAATTAAGTCCACCACGAAATCGGGCAACGGATTGGGATATACATCCTTAATCTCCATGGCTATTTCCCCGCCTGCCAGTTCCTTGCACAACATGGCAGCCTGTTTCAAGGCGTAAATCACACCGTTCGGGTCGATACCCCGCTCGAAACGGAAAGAAGCATCGGTGCTCAAACCATGACGGCGTGCGCTCTTGCGAATCCACGTCGGATTGAAATAAGCACTTTCCAACAATACGTTACGGGTCGTTTCATACGTTCCGCTCCCTTTTCCGCCGAACACACCGGCGATACACATCGGCTCTTCCACGTTGCAGATAGCCAAATCGCGGTCGCTCAACTTATGTTCCTCGCCGTCGAGCGTCACGAAAGGCGTACCTTCCGGCATGGTCTTCACCACCACTTTGCCCCCTTTGATCATATCGGCATCGAAACAGTGCAAAGGCTGTCCGTAGGCGAACATGATGTAATTCGTCACATCCACGATATTGTTGATGGGGCGCAGACCGATCGTGCGCAATTTGTCTTGCAACCATTCCGGACTTTCCTTGACCTCGCAATTCCGGAGCGTCACGGCGGCATAACGGGGGCATGCCTCCGCGTTCTGCACTTCGATGTCGATGTCCAGCTCGTGGCTGTCCACCTTGAAACCGTCGCACGACGGACGGTGCAAAGCCGTCTTGTGGCCGTTCTGCACCAACCAGGCATACAGGTCGCGGGCCACTCCGTAATGCGAACAGGCATCCGCACGGTTGGGCGTAATGTCCACTTCGATAAGATAGTCGCTCTTCAGGTTATAGTATTCCGCTGCCGGGGTTCCGGGTACAGCCGTCTCGGGCAACACGATGATGCCGTTGTGGTCCGTACCGATACCGATTTCATCTCGGCACAAATCATTCCGTGGCTTTCCACCCCGCGCAACTTGGATTTCTTGATGGTAAAACATTCGTCACCGTCATACAATTTGCAACCCAGCGTGGCCACCACCACTTTCTGTCCGGCTGCCACGTTCGGCGCACCGCATACAATCTGTACCGGTTCTCCCTCGCCGAGGTTCACCGTACATACGTGCATGTGGTCTGAATTGGGATGGGGCACGCAAGTCAGCACCTCGCCGATGACCAATCCCTGCAAACCGCCCTTCACCGGCTGCACTTCCTCCACGCAACCCACTTCCAGGCCTTCCGACGTCAACGCATCGGCCACTTCCTGAGCCGTCAATTCAAAATCGACATACTCTTTCAGCCAATTATAAGAGATATTCATATCTTAAGATTTTAATTTATTCGAATAACGCGCAAAATTACACTTTTTCAGGCAATCCACCAAAGGGAATGCAGACAAAGCCTCAAGCAACCAGTGAGTTTCGTCCACACCCCGTTCCCACGTTGTCAAAATGGAAGAGGACCTTCGGGCAGAGGCACACCGAAAGGAGACGCCGCATCCGACGGAGGCACCATGTCGGCCGCAGGCAAAGGTACATCTTCTCCCCGTCCGGCACCGAAAGCCACGGCCTCGCCCGGCATGGGCACATAGGCGTCTTCTTCCGGGTCCTGGAAACGGGCGTATTCCCCACGGAACTTCAGCAACACGTCGCCCACGGCACCGTTACGATGCTTGGCGATGATGATTTCCGCCATGCCGTGCAGGTCGTGCCCCTTTTCGTCCTGGTAATCTTGTAATATTCGGGGCGATGGATAAAACAAACCATATCGGCATCCTGCTCGATGGCTCCGGATTCACGCAAGTCGCTCAACTGCGGACGCTTGCCGTCGATACCCTCACGGTTCTCCACCCCACGGTTCAACTGGCTCAGCGCAATAATCGGTATGTTCAATTCCTTGGCCAGCCCCTTGAGCGAACGCGAAATGGTGCTGACCTCCTCCTGACGGCTGCCGAACGACATTCCACTGGCATTCATCAACTGGAGATAGTCTATCAGGATAATCTTGACCCCATGCTCGCGCACCAAACGCCGGGCTTTCGTACGCAACTCGAAAACGGACAGCGACGGCGTATCGTCCACATAAAACGGGGCATCATACAGTTGGGTGATTTTATTATCCAACTGCGACCATTCGTAAGGCGCCAACTGCCCGCTTTTCAATTTCTCGCCCGGAATCTCGCACACGTTGACAATCATACGGTTGACCAACTGCACGTTACTCATTTCCAACGAGAACATGGCTACCGGAATCTTCATGTCCACCGCCATCTTCTTGGCCATGGAGAGCACGAAAGCCGTCTTTCCCATGGCCGGACGGGCTGCAATGATGACCAAATCGGAGTTTTGCCAACCGGAAGTCATCTTGTCCAACTTTTCGAAGCCACTACTCAACCCGCTCAATCCGTCGCTGCGCGCCGCCGCCTTCTGCAACATGTCGTAAGCCTCGCGAATCACGGGATTGATTTGCGTATAGTCTTTCTTCATGTTCTGTTGCGAAATCTCAAAGAGCTTCCCTCGGCCTCCTGCATCAGGTCGTCCACATCCACCGTCGTGTCAAAAGCTTTCGTCTGTACCAGACTGGTGAAAGTAATCAGCTCACGTGCCAGGAATTTCTGCGCGATGATACGGGCATGGTATTCGATATGGGCGGAAGAAGCCACTTTGCCGCTCAGTTGCGTGATATAGAACGGGCCGCCCACTTCCTCCAAATTGCCCATGGTATTCAGGTGTTCCGTCACCGTCAGGATATCCACCGGCTTCTGCTGAAGGTTCAGCGTGCGGATGGCCTCATAGATAAGCTGGTGGCGATGATCGTAAAAACTCTCGGGACGCAATATCTCGCTCACCTGCGAATAGGCATCCTGCTCTATCATCAATGCGCCCAACACAGCCTCTTCAAATTCAAGAGCCTGCGGCTGTACATGTCCGTAGGCATCCTCCTCCGGCACGTTCACTTTAGCGCGCGCGGAAGTGCGCCGCCCTGTCTTTCTCGGTTCTGCCATATCAAGTCTGATTTTACGTGCAAAGATAATCCATTCCCTCCTAAAAAAGCCTCCGGACCACATTCTTTTATGAACATTTTATCTACCGTTGCCAAACATTGCTTACCTTTGCATACATAAAACATCATATTATGATTTGCCATCCCAACGCTAAAATCAATTTAGGACTGAACGTCACGGAACGCCGTCCCGACGGTTACCATAACCTGGAAACCGTGTTCTACCCCATCCCGCTGTGCGACACGTTGCAATTCAGTACGGATGCCGGAACGGACAGCCACCGTCCGGAGGGTGTTTTCCCCAACGACATCCCCCTGCAAGAACACTCCACGGAAGATTATACATTCCGGTCGGGCGGCATCGACATCGACTGTCCGCCGGAGCAGAACCTGCTCATCAAGAGCCTGCGCCTGATACGGGAACATTATGCACTCCCCCACCTTTATATATCGTTGCATAAGCAAATCCCGTCGGGCGCAGGCTTAGGGGGCGGCTCGTCGGACGCAGCCCATACGATGAAAAGCCTCAACCAAATGTTTAACCTCGGCCTGTCCGACAACGAACTTGAAGAACGCGTGACCGGCTTGGGAGCCGACTGTCCTTTCTTCGTGCGCAACCGTCCGGTATTTGCCACAGGCATCGGCAATATCTTCACTCCTATCGGCCTTTCACTCTCCGGCTGGCATCTCGTTTTAGTGAAGCCCGGCATCTTCGTGTCCACGAAAGAAGCCTACGCCCGAATCATCCCCCGAAAACCCGAAACACCTATCACAGACATCATCCGCCGCCCCGTAGAGGAATGGAAAAACCTCCTGACGAACGATTTTGAAGAAGGAGTCTTTGCCCTCCATCCCGAAATCGCAGACATCAAGGCACGGCTGTACGACCGGGGAGCGGCATACGCATCCATGAGCGGTTCGGGTTCGAGCGTTTTCGGCCTTTTCCGGACGGCACCGGAAGAAACGGATATGCGCAGGCTTTTCCCGGGAAGCTTTTATTTCCAGGCCTTGCTTTAGGTGAACTCCCTTTTCTCACCACATCCTTCACCATAAACCGTTGAATGACAGCATCAAAGCAAAAAGGGTGAAGGATGTTTTCACACCGCGAAAACGCATCCGCGTGAAGGCTCGGTGAAGGCCAAGAGCACAGAGCCTTCACCATAAGTCGCTGTCATTGAGGAAGTATGAAGGATGCGAACCCTTTTTTTATATTCTCGTATAGAAAGGAGTGGAAGACGGGAAAAAGCCTTCAATACATGCCTCAAACGATGCCAGCCGATTCAAAAATCGTTTGGCTGAGATTGAAAAATCGTTCGGCTGAGAACGGAAAATCATTTGGCGGTCATTTTTTCGGCCGTTTCACGTCCCTTAGGGCATACTTCCTGCTCCCCAATCCACGATACTCAGATCCTTCACCGGATGATAGAACGTATCGGGCATACGCTCGTTCATATACTTGCTTTCGTAAAGTTCTGCCGGTCCCCAGGAAACTTGGAAACTGTAGCCGAAATTTTCAAACTGCCGGACCAAATAATTGCCGTTATACGCCATAGTGGGCAGCAGGAATTCATAATGGATGGAATCATTACGTGCCATGAACTCTGCCACGTCCGTTAAGAAACCATGACTGAGATACAAGATGTGACACCAAGAGAAATAAAGATGTTTAAAAGGACAGGCCTGTATATACCGGACAGGCCAATGTTTTTGCGGACCGCCCTCCACATCGGTGGCAATATGGATATAATCCACCGCGTCCTCGACATTGACCCGTTGGACGAAACGGCGAAAATCCCCATGTAGCACAATATCATTTTCCATCAGCAGGTAATGGTCGTAACGATATTGTTCCGCACATTCCGCCAAAGCTACAAAAGTGTTGGGTAGCAACCTCTCATTCTGATGGAAAAAACCTTTCAATCCGACAGACTCAAAAAAACAGAAGCGAAATCCGGGGTAATCATCTTCTTTTATCGGATGGGCAGATTGGTCGTATAAAACCAAAAGGTCCATCACCCCTTCCACTTCCTTTTTGAGGTAAGCCAAGTAATCCAATATGCCTTCGTCCAATTTATGTGTGGCAAAGACCAAACAATTATGATTGTAATTTTCCATTATCTTCTATCTTACTTGTTTTAGTTTATTACTTCACCGGATGATAAATCATACCAGACAATGCCATTTCACCCTCCGTATGAGCAGGACGGAAACGATGGGTACATTTGTCCCCGCAAACATCATTCGGGTCATCCGTATAAAAACAATCCCGAACAACCGGTGTATATAAATCTGCCATTCCCCCCGAAATCGGACATTTTCAAATTGAAGCATTTGAACAATGTAGGCATCAACACCTCATTGTGTCCCCTGTCGCCCAATAGGCATCGCTCGTTCAGTAAAGAAAGCGCCCTGTCAGAGAAACGGCATATCGGATTGAAAGAACGTAACAACATCTTATGATTCAGTTTGATATTGACCAATTCTATCTCTTTCCATCTTGTCCATCGGGTATTCCCGGAAAAGTCTCCAATATGGGCAGAAATAAAATCGTCATCCTTATCCGCAAAGAACTCGAAATAGTTTTTCCAATCCCCATTAAAACGGACATCGTATTCTATAAGCCAATAAAAGTCATAACCGGTATGTTTGAGATAAAAGTCCAACATCACGAAGTGGAAATTCCCGTCCATCAAAGTACATCCCCACGAACGATATCCCAACCTATTGAGTTCCTTGACGGTGAAGGGGAAAGAACGGATGCCATCCGGTAGCGTGATGCGCACCTTGTCTGCCTGAAAGCCGACATACAATGTGGCAAAGTCCTTGGTCTCTTCATGTAACTTGATGATTTGCCGTTCTATATCCTCATTATAAATATGCGTCACAAACAATATTGCCGTCTTCATAGCCTTCTCCTTATTTTACAGTGTGATACATGATTTCAACTAACATTACCGCATCTTCCAATGTCATCAACTGCGGCCGAAGGTTTTTCATCCCCTCTTGCACCCTTGCCAAAAAATAACCATCGTGCGTCAACAGATAAAGACGGAACAGCATATATACACGCTCCACTTGAGTACACTCCATACGTTCTATTTTGCGTTCCAATACTCGAAGTTGTTCCCTCGTTTCCATTCCGCAAGCCTGCATCAACGTGAGGGCATCTACTGTAACCGAAGGAGCCTCCTCACCCATTCGGCCTTGCAACAAAACGGCAATCCTCTCGCAGTCATCACGATGTTCCTTCGTAGGACGGTTCTGCATCTTGGCCAAGTAATAACGCCCTATTCCGGCTAAATCCTCCACCGACATCGTTTCCCCGATATTTTGCCTGATATACGCATCCACCGTTTCAAGCAAATCTTCGGGATTCTCCTCTATAAGCCCTTCTTTTGACAGATATTCTATCAGCCAACAACATCCGCTTATGCCGCTCCGGAAAGTCATATCGTGCATCACCGTCCCCAAACTGTCTTGCGCCTTGCACAACAAATCATAACCCGCGTCCGCATAGTTCTGCATCTGTGTAATATGGGCTAACAGGAACAGGAAATGTACATATCCGAAATACCCGTCCTCACCTGCCGAGAAAGCCGATATACGTTCTTCCCCTATCCAATGCCCCAACGTCTTACAAAGTTCTCTGAAAGTATTCCTGTCACAACAATACACACTTTCAGAAGGTAGGCAATCATAGTGAAGCACCTTGGTAGACAGGTTATATTTTCGTAAGTAAGCAGCCAGTTCCCTATTATGGATGGCCTGTCCCGATTGGATGGGACGTGTATGCACCACGCTTACTTCGGTCAATGACGGCCATGTCCCTTTGCGAAGCATTAATCAACTCCGCCCAATGGGTTTCCGTTCCCCATCCCGTCTCGTTCTCATTAAAAGTGAACAACACTTTGTTTAATGCCTCACGTGAGAAACACGGCACCATCATTTCCACGAAATTGATATACCTCAACTTGCAATACCTGTCTTGCAACGTATGCCTCCATGTATAATAAGACATGCTCAGTGCAGGCTGTGCAATCTGCAAGCGGTAACGCCGCATGGCCTCGAACAGGGTATTGATGGCCGTGGCATCCATTTGGATGTCATCATCCGGAAAGAAGAAATAATCATACCGTTCCTTCAACTCCGGATGCATCTCAAGATACCGGTAGATGACTCTCAACTTATATCCTTTGATGTGGCAAATATACTCCGTGTCTCCATGAAACTCTTCCATGGAATCATCGTAGACCACCAAGTGCAAGTCGAAATTGCACTCCCCCGTCAGCCACATACGGTGCAGGCTGTTTCGTCCTACTGCGGAAATCACACAATTAGAATGGTTCATTATATTTTGTTTTTAATTTGTTGGACTGTATGTTTCATAATATCCCTCATCAGTTGCTGCGACGGCCCTCCCGACCATGCCAAACCGGCACACACCAATGCCATTACAATGACCACGATGGTTATACCGTACCGTGTAACAAACGGCAAGCGTCCCCCCATGAGCCGCTCTACTTCCGGACAATGTTGTTTCTGCTGTTTCATGCCATGACACTCATTTGATTTTTCACTAATTCATAATACCTGCCCCGTTTTTCCAACAAGCTTTGATGGTTGCCGCGCTCCACAATCTTTCCCTTGTCCATCACGATGATTTGGTCGGCATCCTTTACGGTACTCAGGCGATGCGCACTGACTACCACCGTACGTCCTTTGTAGAAACAATGCAGATTGTCCATGATGTGGGCTTCATTGGTGGCATCGAGCGAATTGGTCGCTTCGTCGAGGAAAATATACTCCGGATTCTTGTAGATGGCACGGGCTATCAAGATGCGTTGCCGCTGTCCTTGGCTCACCCCCTTGCCCTCCATGCCGATGACGGTGTCATATCCCAAAGGAAGAGACTCCACAAAATCATCAATCCGCGCCATGCGAGCGGCATTTTTCATTCGTTCTTCATCCGCCTCGTCTGTATTGAAAGCAATATTCCCCTCTATGGTATCGGAAAAGATAAAACTGTCCTGCATCACCGAACCTGTAGCCGCACGCCAAGTATGAGGATTGATGTCCGAGAGATTGACTCCTCCCACCTTGATACTGCCACGGGTCGGTTCATAAAATCCCTGAAGCAGTTTGATCAGCGTGGTTTTTCCGCATCCGCTTTCGCCCACAATAGCCGTCACCTGACGCTCCGGAATATGGAGCGAAACGTCTTTCAAAGCCCAATCCCGCTCCGAACCGGTATAGCTGAACGAAAGGCGTTCAATGCAAATGTCCCTTTTTTGAGGAAGCGTGGCCAGTTTTTTATCGATATCCGCCTCTTCGTCATCCTGCGAATGTATCTCATTCAACCGTTCCAAACTGATTTTCGCATCTTGGAACGACTGTGCAAAACCGATGAACTCCCCAATCGGAGCCGACACCTGCCCGATAATGTAGGTCAGGGACATCATCATACCCAGGGTCATCGAACCGTCCACCACGGCTTTCGCTGCGATATAATAAATAAGTATATGCGTGGTTTGCGTGAAAAACACCGAACCGGACTGCTGTACCTGCCCGATGCGAAGCCCTTTCAGGCCAATCTGAAAGAGCTTGACCTGTATCCGCTCCCACTCCCAACGCTTCTGGCGTTCACTGTTATTGAGCTTGATGTCCTGCATGCCCTGTACCAACTGTATCATCTTGCTCTGTTCCAAAGCAGACTGGTTGAACCGCTTGATATCAAGTTCCCTCCGATAGCGCATAAAAAACGAAATCCATGCCACATACAAAGTATTGCCCACGAGAAATATGACCAACACCACCGTGTTGTAATAAGCCAATATGCCCAAATATACAATGAAATTCACTATCGAAAACACGATACGCATGCTGTTGCCCAATAGGAAGCCTTTTATCCGTCCATGGTCTCCAATACGTTGCAAGATGTCGCCCGTCATGCGCGCATCAAAAAACTGCAAGGGCATGGCCGTAAGTTTGATCAGGAAATCGGAAATCAACGCAATGTCGATGCGCGAATTCATGTGCAGCATAATCCACGAACGGATGTAGTCGATGCTCAGCGTGGCCACAAAGAAACCCAACTGTGCCAAAAGTATCAGGGTGATGATATCCAAATTTCGCCCGTTGATACCTTGGTCTACCATCGCTTGCGAAAGGAAAGGCAACACCATCTGTATCAAGCTCCCGACAAGCATGGCCAACAGCAACTGGCCTATCATGCAACGATAAGGCACGAAATAACGGGTAAACGAAAGAATGCTTCTGCTGTTCTTCCGATATTCATCTTCCACCTTTCCCCAATTCTCCCCCGGTTCCAACATCAAAGCCACACCGCACCCTTTATCTTCGGCACGTCTTCCAATCCAACATCGCTCAAATTCTTCTCGGGTATAGGTAAGGCGTTGCGAGGCAGGGTCTGAAATATGGATTTTATAACTTCCCGCCTTATCTCTTTCTATACCGTAACAAACCACAAAGTGGATTTGGTTCCAATACAGGATACATGGAAATAGTCCGTCCTCCGCTAATTGGCTAAATGTCATTTTCACCCCCACCGTATCCAAACCGATATGTTCCGCTCCTTCGCTTATGCCTAACATATTGACTCCACGACGTGAAACATGGCAATGACGACGCAACATCTCCGCTGTATAGTCTACACCGTAGTACCGCGCAATCATGCGTAAACAGGTAGGACCACAATCGGAAGTATTGTTTTGCCTGAAATGTGGAAAACGTTTAAACTTATTCATATTTCAGAGTTTCCAAATTACTGTTCCTGTTTTTGACACACTTTTAAACACTTAAAAAATCACTAAAATGGAATGACATGAACCTGAACACCCTCCTTTTTTAGGATTCTTGTTCCAGTGAAACACCAAATGCAACATCACGTAATGGGGCAGAGAACGAAACCATGTTTCGGTACGCCCTTGCGCATTAACACTATATTGTGTGGAAGAAACCTGATGCAACAGGTCGAACGCTTCAATCCTTGCAATGAGTTTGCCTTTCCAGAACGGTTGGCTGAGCGAGGCATTCAGCACAAAGTCATCCGTATTCAATTCCGCACTACCATAGCCCCGGCGGCTGTACATTGTGGCATCGGCCGACAAGGTGGTCTTGATACGTGGTAGGGTGTAACGGGCAGAAAGTCCGTAGTTGAAATCCAAGGCATCGAGTGTCTCGAAATCGCGCATCCGTCCTTCAGAATGCCGCCAACGGATGTCACCGGAAGCCCGGATGTTGAATGCGTCCTTATTATATTGGATATAAGTACCATCGTGCAGGACAGTGGTGTTCACCGCATTCACGTGGCTTTCCGTCTCCCCCGCCAACATGGCGTGGTCTACGGAATGGTCATAATTCGCATCTGCATTCATCTGCCATGTCCAATAACGCTTCTCGCCGATGTTGGCCGAAATGTCAAACCGTGCCGTAGCGGAATAAGCTCCGCTCACATTCATAGGCTTGTAAGTGTACACGCCCGTCACCGGATTGTAACTCGCTGACTGCGCCACGTCACGGTGGCGGTAGTTGAACGACGCGCCCGCATGCCATAGGCTGACGTGCGTCCCGTATTTCCGGGTATAGTCGGCATTGGCACTTGTCGTGGCCGTCCCCTTCAAGCCGGGATTTCCCTCCTTAACCACAAACGGTTGGCTGTCGTCGCGATAAGCTATTTGGTTCAACAGGTCGGCAGGGGAACAGTTGTATCCGACCCCGACACGAAAGTCGTGCTTACCGTCTTTCGACATATGGCGGAAGGCGGCATTGGGCGTAAAGAACACCCAAGTATCGTGTGCCAAAGTGTCGATGACACCTCTTTTGTAATCTAACGATTGATGAGAAACGGGTACGTCCACACCTATCCTCCATTGGTCGTACATGATTTTCAAAGGAGAATCTCCTATACTATAAGATGCTTGTTGGCTTAACGCAAGATAGACTTTATATTGCCAATTACGTTGGTGGCTGTCATAAGAATTGGATGGGTCGGTAATGGCCGTCAGCATGTCGAGCTGCGAGGCCAACAGCAACGTGTCGGGATGATAGAGGTAATCATGGCTCCGGTCACCTGAGAACTGCACGTTCCCTCCCGTTAGAAGATTTACCTTGTCCCATAGTTCGGAAAAGGTAAAGTACGTATTCAAAGAAAAGTTTGTCCAACGTTTGGAAACGTCGCTGGCATTATAACGTACGTCTTCAGCCTGCGAGACTGTCTGCCATGTGTCGTAACGATTGGATAACCAAGACTGGTTATCACTGTACCGGAAAATAAGGAGTATCCACCATGCCATTGTTTCTCCTTGTTGATGTTAAAAGTTCCTCCTGACTCTTGGCAAAAAGCCCATCCGCGTCCCTCGCTCAAAGCATTGGTACGCATGGAAGCTGTCAAATCCTTATCCCATTGCTCAAACCCGGAACGTCCCCGGGTATCCCACTTGTCATAATCAAAATAAGACGTGAAATCAAAGTAAGACGGTTTTTTGAACACCAAACGGTTGACCAATTTCAAGTGCCAGTTGTCAGATTCGTTACGGTTCTCCGTAAACGACATGGGTTTGCTACCTTCAAGGAATTGCTCATAGCGTTGACGCATCTCCGATTCGGTATCGGACGATGTGAAATCGGCATTGAAATTGTCCGTCACATTCTTATCTTTCGATTGGTAATCCAAATCGGTCGCTACGCTGCGCGTAGTGAGAAGCGACTGGGGCATGGTGGCCGGAGACCAATGGCCATGCTCGCCGATATGGCGGCTTTCATTCACGTTGTTCACATTGCCCAACAACGCATACCGCCAACGGTCGGTAAACCCCAAAAGGAAACCACGCCCCAACCACCGGTCTTCCGTTCCACCCGCAGCCTCCACATTGGCAATATATCCTTGGTTGTATTCGTTTTTCAAGTTTACGTCCATCACATATTTGCGCGGTTCCACATCGTATCCCAACGCCTCACTCTTGTCCGTCTGTTTTTCATACACTTTAAGATTTTTCACCGTATAATAAGGTAGGTTTTCCATCAACACTTTCTTGTTTCCACGGAAGAAAGTCCGCGAACCGAGCAACAATTCATCCACCCGTCGCCCGTTCACGAATATCTCGCCGCCGTCATTCATCGTCACGCCCGGCAACTGGCGTATCAAGGCATCGAGCATCGAACCATAAGGCAATTTAAAAGCGTCGGCATCATACACCAACGTATCTCCTTTATAATACATCTTGACCTTCGTAGCTTTTACAACGACCTCGTTCAAGGCCATATTACGCTCCTTGCGCATCTTAATGGGTTCTTCCAATCTTACGGAGCTATTTTCAGGAAGAAGGACGGATACCGGCTTCCACACATCACCATAACCCGGTCGTGTAGCACGTAATAAATAATCCCGTTTTTCAGCTTTAACTACTGCAGAGAACATCACTTTCAGAAGTTTTCCATTACGGTCTATAAAGTCCACTACCTTTGCGGAATCCACCACAACTGTACTATCCGGATTGAGAATAGAAATCCTCACTCCACTGAGAGGGACCTGCAGAAAAGCGTCTTCCACCTCACCGACAATTTCTACGGTCTGTGCAGAAGTGTGTACACAACAAAAAAGCAATAAGATACGCACTAACAATTTTTTTCTATCCATATATTCATCAATACTACCATCTTTACTCAAATAACAACACTAAATTCCATCGGCATCAACGATGTGATGCCGACGGAATATTAAAATTGATTTTACTCACAAAAAGGAATGGCTTTCACCTCAGTTCCAACTTGTTCATACTTAATAGCACATGTGCCTAGCATTATCGCTTGATGTCCACCACAGTAGCCCACACCATATACACAAGCCTGACCTCTTGAATATAAAGTACAATTATCCAATGCAGTTATATCCAAACCACCTTCAATAGCGGCCAACTCTTCACGGGACAACATCCTGGCATCATTCAAAGCAAATCTTTTAAGCTTCTTCATCATGTTTCTGTTTGGAAAGTTAAACAATCACACTGACTCTTCTGCAGAGAGCGACTCTGCTCCCAATGGCGTAGTGCTTCGGCCATTGATATCATGCACAATATTTTTTCTTGGATATTCTATCTGACAGTTTGTTAGCATCACCAAATCCTCTATGTCATACTCGCGAGGCAAAAGATAACCATTCACCAATACCGTAGGTGTAGCCGTAAATCCATGTCCCTTGCACCACCGGAAATGCTTCTGTACCTCTTGCTCCACTTCGTCCGTATGAATACTGTCCGCATGCTCCTTCACAATGGATTCATATCTATTCTTTCCTCCGGCATACCATTCGCCATATATCTTGCGTGTGGCTTCCGGATTGTCTTTGTCGTAACACGAAATAAGGTATCGGCAACTGTCTTCCGCCTTTTCACTGAAAGCCGTGAAAATGTACTGCACGCAAAAGTCGTCGCCATACCACTTTAGCATGTCCTCTACCCTTTTATGTAACCTTGCACACGGATTGCAATGTGGATTGCTGAGAACCGTGATATGCAAGTGAGCCTCTTTATTTCCGAAGACGACAGAAGAATCCTCTTCCGAAACCTTGTAATAGGTACTGCTTTCTATCAAAGCTTTGGCCACAACACTATTGGCTTTCAATCCCTTGTATTGCTGTACCATACGGATGCGCTCTTTGTCCGATTGATACGAAAAGGCATATTGATGCACAAGCATCACACAAGCCACCAGAACCATGGCCGACCACAAGCAAGCCTCGGCAGACAATGAAATGCCCCGAATATGGCAAGCCGCCATGATGCCCGTGCACCACACCACAGCCTGCACTGACACACAAAGCACACACCAGTTCTTAGCCACACGCCATTGATAATAGATGCTCCACACCCCGTAACACATGGCCAACCCATTCACCACACGCAACACGTCAATACCTGATGGATAAAGCGAAAGCAACAGGATATTCGCCATAAAATAACCGAATCCGATTTCACTCCAACTGACCCCAAAAATCTTGGCATACGCCCCCTCCAATATGCTGTTGCAATCAGCATGATGGAAAAATGAGCATACCTTATCACCATATTTGCTTTCGCCCAATAACTGTTTCTGCATAAGCATGAAACAAAGGCACAAGCCTACCAGATCCAACGACATGCAAAACAAATGGAGAAAAGACAACTCACCCCAATTATTTACGCATCCCATCCCTGTAGCAAACACCAATAGGGTTGGCAGACAAAAACATCGAGCCACGAACTGCAAATCTTCCCACCGATGCTTTTTGAAATCCGGCTCACCGGCCTTTTCCAAATCCTCCACCACCAACACATTGCCTGTCCAATCCGACTTGAAAGCTTCATGCCTGGATGTCTTCTTCTTCCCCTGTTGCCAGAATACAATCCGGCTCCCATTGCTCTCCAAACCGATAACAAAATCATTTCCCGTATGGAAAATACAGGGATAGCTGAGATTCAGCAAATCCTTGTCCTCCATATATACACCCAAAGCCCTGACGCCATACACTGCCAACATCTGCTTCAGCCCGTACATATTGCCTCTATGCGGATGTTCTTCGTACAAACGCCGCACATACCGCTTTGTATAGCGCACCTCTAAAGCGTCGAGAAAAGATTCCAATATATTTTTCATTTCAACAGATAACTTATCAGAGTTTCTTTATCCATACTGCAGATTTTCACCAGTTCCCGTCTCAACCGGTCTGCATCGTCTTTCGACTGATAACTGGAACTCGCACCACGGGGATGATACAGGTGATAGAGTTGCCCACTCTGAGTCCATGCCACCTTGTGTCCGAGTATCCTTACACGGTGCATCCGTTCCGCATCCTCAGGACTCCAACCAATAAACCGTTCATTCTCGCCTCCACATTGGAAATAACGCTGACGATGCACCAAATAAGCTCCTCCGAATAACCTACGTCCAAAAAAAGAATTTAGTCTCATGCTACGCAAATATTCCAAATCCGGCTTTTTCCTTGTATGCACCGACATTTGTTCCGAAAGCATCACAAACTGTCCGTTATAGGGATAAGCAATGGTGCATCCTTCAAGAATCCGTTGCACCGCTTCACCAATCTGAGCGTAACCGACCAACACATCCGTATCCCATACTCCTACAACCTCCGTACCGGCCATGCGCAACAATTCATTGATATACCGCGTGCGATGAAAAACCGTAGAAGCATCTTCCACGAAAGTGTACTCCACCCCATCCGGCCAAGCTTCATCTCCAAGGGCTGGCACCGCATCGGCCTCCAATACAAGCATGCGACATCCTAAACCATCGAGCTGCCTCAATACGACACGGAGGTTTTCCCGTCTTTCTTCACAATCTATGCGTACCGGAAAGACAAAAGTAAGCTGTGATTTTAAATCTTGCAGTTGCATATCTTTAAGGCATTTTGTATTATAACTCTATCTGACGGCATCTGAAAAAGCGTATCCGAACCGGGTTGCCGCACGAGCAACGCGTTCACACACGTCTTATAAAAACCGTGTTGTCCCATACTTCGTATCATGGCCCACAATTCCACAGGCAAAGGACTCGAACCAACCACATCCTGTACCCAATCCATATAGTATATCAAATGTTCCAGTATCAGGGAAGCTTGGAAATCCCCTTCTTTCCTGTCACATAAATCCAACACCCTTTTCCATAAATATACACCGATTCCTCCCATCCCGTAAAAATCCGTATCTATGTCGGGACATTGGTTTATCAACTGTATCATACGGGAATCTATATGTTTCAGATAATCGGGCGACACGGTATAATCCGGCCTGTCCCATGAACTTTCCATCACCCCGCACGTGGCATGCACCATATCTGACACCTTATAACGGGCTTCATACAATTTGCCCACGGCATCCGCCGCCCGTTGATATGCATCCTCGTCCGACAACAACAAATCCAGACAGGACACAAGACGCTCCGTAAACTCCTCATCCATCATATTATCTTCATCAATGGATACGCGCAACTCCGGTGTGGCATCCAACATCTCCGCCAACCCAGTTGTATCCGTACCAATCAAAGGTATTTTATGACGCATCATCTCAATGGCCGTATAGCTGCATTGTTCATGAAAAGAAGGCATTACGCCGATATATGCAGACCGATAAACGTCCTCCACCTCACTGCTTGACACTTTCCCTAAAAAGGAGACATGACCTTGCAAATCCCTGCACTGCGACAAATAAAGCTGAAAATCCCCGTCCCCGGCAACCACCAAACGGATATCCGCATATTTGTCTGCAATATGCCTGAACGCATGAATCAAATAGTTCAACCCTTTAATCTCGTCCAAACGACCGACAAACAGAATTATGCGGCCATTTCCTACATTTTTATCTTTGTCGAAACATAAAACCATCCCCCAAACCATTATAAACCAAGTGCATCTTATCCGAAGAAACGCCATAGCCTTCAGCCAGAATCTGTTGTGTATCTTTTGACAAGACAATGACCTCGTCAGCTAAATGCAAAAACTCTTTTTCGTTTTCCACGCTCGCCAACAAGCCTCTTTCCTTGTCATCTTTCGGCTGATACTCTTCAGCTATCAGTTCACGGAAACGGGTCTTATTGCCTTTCAGCTCAAAACACCACCCCAAATAGTGCACCGTAAAAACAATCCTGCAATCAAAGTATTGCCCTTTCAGCAAAGAGGCAAGCGGCTTATGCTGGAAATAGTTGAAATGGAACACCAACCGTTCATCATCCTCCGCCTTGATATGCCTGGCTAAAAAATAAAACACATTGCGGCAATAAGGCTCATTCTCCATACCCGAAAACAAAAGCCGGAACCTGATAGTGACGGCATCCGCGTTCATCGTCCGCAATCGAATACTCTTTCACGTCCGAAAACAGGTCCACAAAAGATACTTTCACACCGGAACGTCCCAAAAGCCCGTCCGACAACAAACGTACATAAGTGCCTATGCCATAATTGGCCGCACGGCTCGCATTATTGAAGATGAATATGTGCATCATACCCCTATGGATTTTAATATATAATAAGCACATCCCCCGTCTATACCTAATGGCCTTTCGATATATTCCGCTTCAGGAAACGTAGGTTCGTTCAAAACGTCCATGACATCTAATGCCCGACAAGGCAGATTGTTCCTTGCCACTGTATCTTGCAACTCCATCATATACCGGCTGTCGAACGTCGCCACAGCCTCCACGCTTTGGCGCAGGTCAAGGTAAAGCATCAATCCGCCCACTCCTGTACGCACCGACATATCGGTCAATCTGCGTGGGTCGCGTTCCATAATCTTGCGGTCTATGTCTTCCAAGATGTCATTCAAGCTACATTCCACCAAACCGCGTTTACAAAGCAGTGTCGTGCCATAACCGATACCGGCCAAACCGCGTTCCAAACCTACCGGCATATCGGTATGCACCCCATCATACACTTGCTGAAACAACTCCCATGCGTACTCACGCATCACCTCGTCTCCATAAGCATCAGCATACAGATACAATGCGACCACCACGCCCATTTTGCCATGAAACAATCCGAGTTCTTGCATATAGCTGCTCCGCAACAACAAATAATCCGCGATTTTATCCATCTCTTTTTTCATAATAAAGCCTTTGAAAGTTTTAAAGCAGACGATATGGCCTGCCCCATATCCACATATTTATATGAGCCGAGTCGCCCCGCAAACCATGTATGGGGCACATTACATCGCCCCATGTCCTGATAAGCCGCATGCAAATCCCTATTCCGCTTGTTGTCCACAGGGTAATACGCCTCACTTCCGGGCGTATAATCCGCCGGATATTCCCGAGTGACCACGGTATAAGGCAAAGACAGTACCACCCCGTTACCTGGCTCGAAATGCTTGTGTTCCACGATACGAGTATAGGGCACGGTGCGCTCAGTATAATTTACAATGGCATTGCCCTGATAGTTGGATACAGGTAACATTTCTTGTTCGAATCTCAGGCTACGGTATTCCAGAAAACCCAAACTCCATCCAAAATATTCGTCTATCGGCCCCGTGTAGACAATCTCATCCGCCAATCCGTCAAAGTAAGCCCTGTCATCCAAGTAATTGCAGCCTGTACGCCATTCGATGCCATCCAACAAACCTTTTATCAGTACATTGTACCCTCCCACCGGTATACCTTGATACCTGTCGTTAAAATAATTGTTGTCGAACGTAAACCGCACGGGTAAACGCTTGATAATCGATGCAGGCAATTCCGTACACGCACGTCCCCACTGTTTCTCTGTATACCCCTTGATAAGGGTCGCATACACATCACGCCCCACAAGACATATAGCTTGTTCTTCCAAATTAGCCGGATTTTCCATCACGCTTCCCTACGTTGCGATTCAATTATGCGCCGCGCCTCTTCGGGTTGCGTCACACTCCACATTTGGTAAAAGGTGTACATGTTGAATGGTAAATTATAAAGCTTCCCTTTATAGTTGGCTATGGTATTTAACGTAAACCGGTTGAAAGATACAAACCGGTTGACAAAGTTCCACACTTTTTCATCATGGGTATGGAATATGTGGGGGCCGTATTTGTGTATGGTTATCCCTTCCGCATCTTCGCAATATACATTACCGCCCAAATGGGAACGCTTGTCGATGACCAGACATTTCTTGCCATGCTGCTTGGCCATACAGGCAAATGTAGCCCCGAACAAGCCTGCACCAACTACCAGAAAATCGTATTCGTGCTTCATACCGCCTTATTTATAAGGTGACGGAAATAGGCTATAGTCTGCGACAGCCCTTCATCCAAA
>ENA-OQDM01000530-OQDM01000530.1-human-gut-metagenome-genome-assembly--contig:-NODE-530-length-21567-cov-1.942211_pt1 | contig 21567 bp, 18 predicted proteins | sample MGYA00242772_ERZ504605 | MGnify/ENA primary metagenome ERZ504605 (study PRJEB26092, sample SAMD00036348) | human gut metagenome | host: Homo sapiens | study: EMG produced TPA metagenomics assembly of... | reverse complement strand
CAAAAAAACAAAAAAGTTATTAAAAAGCCAAACAGAACGCTTCTCTCATTAAATTTCGAAACAGAATACAAAAACAAATCCAGCCATATGAGTAATGTAATTCCAAATATTATGTCTATATTAAACGCCAGAAACATTATTACACATAACCAATTGAAAAATCCCAAATAAAGATACTGAATATTTTTACTCATATTTTCTCTCCTAAATTCCTATTTCAATCTTTAATTGTTTTACAGAATTTTCCAATTTAAAATTTTCCCTTCTCCGTTTAACCTGTAATACATATTTTTCATAAAAGTTTCTGTCATCTATCATTTTTTTTATTCCTTCAAATATTGCATCATCATTGTTCTCAACAATTAAACCATATTGAGATTCTCCCAATATATCTTTCATTCCAGAACAGTCAGTTGTAAGAACTGGAGTTTCTAAAATCACAGATTCACACACCACACTGCTATATCCTTCTGCATATGAAACACAAGCCAGAATATCAGCTTGATCTATCCATGGATATGGATTAGCAACATAGCCTTTCAACACAATTCTATCTTCTAATTCAGCTTTAGCTATCTTCTGTTTCAAATCTTCTAAAAGTGGTCCGTCACCCAAAATATAATGGACACACTCTATCCCTTGTTTTTTTAACATTCTATGTATTTTTATTAACCGTTCATATCCTTTAACAGGCTTTATCGATCCAACAGAAACAATATGAAATTTATTATCATCATAAACATTTCTTTCTTTTTGGGCATATGACTCTATTTTTTTATCATCAATTATATTTTGTACATATGTTGCAGGCTTACTATAAATTTCTTCAAATATATCCCTTGTATCTGATGAAACCGCAAATACTTTATTTATATTTGCATACGCTTTTTTTTCTTCTGCTACATTACGATAGCTTCTCTGAGACCATCTATATTTTTTCATATCTGTATGCACCCATGCATAAGTCTGCGTCTCTTTGTCCTTACAACCAGATATAACTTTTGTTGATGCTCCTTCCATAAAAGCAATTTCATAATCAAACTTCTCTTTAATAATCAATTTATGTAACAGATATGCTGGCAACCATTTAATAAATTTTCTGTAAAAAATACTATTATTCATAAATGTACGCACATTAATTCTATTATCCAACTCTAACTTATTCTCTTTTTGGAGCAACTGAACTGTAATATTTAAATTTGGATCTTTTACCAATTCATTCACTGTATTACACATGATGATCTCTGCCCCACCGGGTTTTAAAGAATCGATACAAAATAATATCTTTTTCAAAGATTTACTCCTCACTATGCATAATAAACATATTTTTTTCAATGTATTTTTTTATAAATTTACATCTCATAATTCCAGCTGTAAATTTCATTGGAAAACAGGATAATATCGATATCAATTTAAAAGACTTCATTGCATTCTTATCTTTCAAAAAAATATTCCTGTTTTTTCGTATGTCCATATATAAGTTTTTAGCTAATGAATACTTTTCTTTGTACTGTTTACTTGTACTATATAAAAAATATTCCCTCAATAAGCTACACTCTACTTCTTTAACTCTTTTATATAAAATGTCATTGTATTCCACACTATTCTCTTTTATATCGTGGTCCATTTCTTTAATTGCTTCTAGCCATTCAATCTTTTTATTAGTAAAACCGTCTCGTGCTATACTTCCTTTTCTTTGTCTATAATGGTACATACTTTCCGATAATAAACAAACAATACCTGCTTCTTGAAACACTCTATATGTTGTTCGTATATCCTCATAAACTTTTCCAACTGGATACTCTATATGCTCCCATAAAGATTTTTTATATAATTTTGTCCATGCATGATCTTGAATTGTTACACCCTTAATCAATTCTCTTAAAGCATCCTCTTTTTTATATACCACTCCTTTAGAACTACATTTAGAAATTGTTTCATCCTTATATTCTCTAAAATATCCGCATACGCATATATCAGCATCATACTTTTTACATAAACTATACATTTTTTTATACATAGTTTTTTCAACCCAATCATCGCTGTCTACAAAAGCTATGTATTTTCCTGAGATACTGAAATTCCTACATTTCTTGCATCAGACAATCCACCATTTTCTTTATGTACAACTTTTATTCTTTTATCTATTTTTGCATAATCATCGCATATTTTTCCGCTTTTATCAGTACTGCCATCATCAACCAGAATAATTTCAATGCGTTTATATGTTTGATTAATAATACTATCAATACATTCTTTCAGGTATTCTTCAACATTATAAACTGGAACAATTATGCTAATTAATTCCTCATTCATCTTATTTCTCCTATAGCATACAAAATATGATTTAAATCAAGCATTTCTTGCATTCTATCAGGATGTTTCTCCTGATAGAGTATTTCTGCTATTTTTTTATTTCATAAAAAAGTAATCATTTAATTCTTTATAAATAAACTACATTTCATATAACTCATTTATAAAAATCGAATAATTTTTTTCTGCATCATATTTATTTTTCCAAGAAGAATATGCACAATCACGTAATTTAAAAATTTGTTCATTATTTAAGTTCCAATACGATCGTATGATATTCTCAAGTTCTTCTTCTCTAAAATTTTCATCTAAAAGCCATCCATTATAACCATCTGTTACAATTTCATTTGTCCCTCCAACATTCGTTGCAACACATGGAATTCCAAACGAAAGAGCTTCCATAATAGACACAGGAATTCCTTCTGATATACTGACATTTACAAATAGATCAAATTGGTTATTTACATATATCCTCATTAAATCACTATTTTTTATGTTTCCTTTAAATTCAACACTAATATTATTTGGAAGTTTTTTTGCCAGCTCTTTAATCTGACTCATTAAAATTCCATCACCAAAATGTGTCCATTCAATATCCACATCTTTAAGATTCATTAATGTCTTTATAATTAAATCTAATCTTTTAACCGGTACTACATTTGAACAACTAACTATCCTTAATGCTTTGCCTTTTTTATATTGTTCCACTCCATATCCTTTAGTTCCAAGAAAACTGGTTTTAATTTTGCTTTTATATCTTGGAAATTTATTTTGTAAATAATTCTTTCCATCTTCAGAACATGGATAAACAACATCAATATTTTTCAACAAAATTTCTCTGCATGGTATATACTCATTTTTTCTAAATTCTTCATACAAATCATATCGATGTGCACGTGATACAATTTTATTATTTGTCTTTAATACTTTTTTTAACAGTAGTGCAACATATGGCTGATACTCAAATCTGTATGAATAAAAAATTGCGTCTTTAATCTCATCTAAACTGATGCTTTTCTTTATTTTTCTCATCTCATAATTTGCTCTACTTAAATAAACAAACAACTCTATTATCCTTTTTATCCCAAGCTGTTTTCTTTTTATCATTGAAAATAGTTCTTTATATAAATTAGGATCATTTAATACTCGAATACTATTTATTAAATATTTCCATCTTGGAGCATACCAAATAGGAATCACTGTAAAATTTTCAGGAAGTGCCCTTCGAGTTTTTGAATGTTCTTTTCTTAATTGAAGTGCAAAAACATATACTTTATCAAATTGATCATAAAATTTTACTTCTGTCTCCAAGTATGCTTCCCAAGTACCATATGGAAATTCATTTGTAAATAAACACAGTGTTTTCATAATGTATCGTCAATTTACTCTCCTCATTTTTAACATGTTATCATTTCAATTTTATCCGAATATTTTTTAATACCTCATTCAAAGTATCCTGACACTGTTTTTGATTATTTCCCTGTACAATCACCTGTCCTACACAGTCATTTGAATTTTCAAACACCCTTACTCTATCACCTTTATGTTTAAAAAAAGTCACTTCTAAAACATCTTCATCCTTGATTCTATTAAATTCGATTTCTTCTAGAATCCCTTCCTTTTCAGTCTCCAAAATCATTCTGGCAAGGCCTGCTTTTGATGTTTCACGTCTTTTATTCCAATACTCCAGCGGATTTTCTCCAACAGCCATTGCAGCAATCATTTTGTAATATTCGATTCCGAAGTTAATCTCAACCAGTTCAGGAAGACAATTTGCACCTACACGACCCGTAAGCTCAATTACATAAACCTTATTATCTCTTAAGATCAGGTCTACATTCACTGCACAGTTATTTAATCCCAAAGCTTTGATTGCATTTTTTACAGCTTCTTCTGTCTGTTTGTAGATATTTTCATCACAATCCAACGGAACATAATGTCCTACAGGTACTGCAGTATGACTCATATATGTTTCATCGCCATGCGGCATTACAAAAAGTACTTCATTGTTATAGACAAATGCCTGTGCACCAAATTCCCAGCCTTCAATAAATTCCTCAACAATACAATAACTTCTTTTCGTTAATTTCATCGCTTCATGGAATCCATCATATGCTGCTTCTTCTGTTTTCGCTATGTAAATTCCATTACTTCCCTGTAAATCCGTTGCTTTAATGATCACCGGCAATTTAATTTTATCCAATGCATTTTTTAATTCCTCTTCACTGGAAATTTCAAAATACTGTGCTGTACTTACACCGTATTCCATAAATGCTTTTTTCATTTTTGACTTATCATTACACATGATGGCTGCTTTTTCCGGAAGTCCTGTTAATCCTAAAGAATCACAAGTTTTTCCAAGAGCTGAAATTCCTGTATCCAGACAGCAAGTAGCCACTCCGTCCAATTTAAGCTTCGCTGCTTTTTTAGCAACCTCATCAGGATTTGCGATATTCATAAAGCACACTTCATCTGCCAGAGGAATTCCCGGAGGATTATTATCAGGCATGGTTCCTGCAATTGTTGTGATTCCCATCTCTTTTGCTGCTTTATACAGTCCGATCTGTCCTCTTCCAGCACCTAATACTAAAAGTCTTTTTCCTTCAACACCCATTATTTCTTCTCCCTTCTAATTTGTATAAACGTTTTTTCTACATACTACGGTTTCAATTGTTTTAAAGAAAATCTTCAGATCACCCAGAAATGTTACTTTCTGTGCATATTTTGCATCCAGAGCCAGTTTGTCTTCCTGTGAAATATTATTTCGATAATAGGCCTGTGTATACCCTGTAATGCCTGGTTTTACTTTTAAACGATCTTTTCTTTTCTGGTCATACTCAGACAATGGTCTGTCTGTTGTTACTGGTCTTGGTCCGATCCAGCTCATGTCTCCTTTCAGAATATTAAATACCTGCGGTAGCTCATCAACTGAAATTTTTCTCATTAGCTTTCCGATTTTTGTTACTCTTGGATCATCAGCACTGTTAAAAGTTGAATTATCCTTATTTCTAATATCTGGCGCATTTACCTTCATGGAACGAAGCTTATACATATTAAAGATTGTCCCGTCTTTTCCCCTTCTCTTTGCCAGATAAAAAATCGTTCCCCTGTCCTCTAGCCAGATCAATGTTCCAAAAATAATACAGACTACTAATACGATTGGCAGTGCAATGACTGCAAATATAATATCCAAACCTCTTTTTATGTATCTTTCATACATGAATTTATACTTCCCTTACTCCATTTCTATTTCTATTAAATCCAGCGCTTTTTCACATATTTCTACAGCTACTTCAGCTGTATCTGCCTGAGCGATTACAAAACCGCTGCGATCTCCACTGCTCTTTATGCCATTCATTTTTTCCCCGATTCCATGTACAACATAAATCTGTTTTACGCCTGGAATCTTTCTGGCTTCTTCAAGTCCCCTGATATCTCTGATGACGCCTTGCTCAACTCTAAAATATCTTATAGCAGATGCTTTATAAAACTTAGGCTTTAAGTCTGCAGTTTCACCAAGTGCAATTCGTATACAACTTTCAACCATATCTACACCTGTAGAAAGAGGAGTAAGATAAGTCGTAATATTGTCTCCTCCCAGCCGTGCTCCAAGCTCTACAACTTTAGGTACATCCTTCGTTATTTTGATTTCTGTATGGGATGGTCCATTTGAAATACCGATTGCGTGATTCGCTGCAATAGCTACCTCCGCTATCTGCTTCTTTATTTCTTCTGTATGGCCTGATGGCTGTGAATGTCCCATTTCTACAAAATATGGTGCATCTGTTGTCAGCTTATCTGTTATCTGAATAACATGGCACATGCCGTTGACACTTAAAGTTTCTACACTTACCTCTGGCCCTTCCATATACTCTTCAACCATGAGATCTCCGGACCTTGAAGATTCCTTACTGTAGTTATAAGCCTTTTCCACAGTTTCACTATCATAATCTTTAAGCAGATCGATTCCCCTGCTTCCCGAATTATCTGCCGGTTTTATAATACATCGGTAACCTGCTTCTTTTATTTTTTCTACTGCTTCCAGATATTCTTCTTTAGTAGATACTTTGTAAAATACAGGAATTGGAACACCTGCTTTTTCAGTGCCTTCCGCATTTCTGCTTTATTTGTTGCTTTCACAGCTGTATCTGCACTAATTCCGATCAAATTCATTTCCTTTGCCACTGCTGCCACTGCTCTCATTGGCATATCTGTAGCAAGCGTCATGATTCCATCAATAGAATGTCTTTTTGCAGCTTTCACTATCTCAGGTATATCAATCGTGCTTATGATTTCTTTTTCGATTCCTTCTGTCTGAAAGCCTACTGCGTCCGGATTCATATCGACAACTACAACTTCCAGCCCCATTTCCTTTGCCTTTTTTATTGCTGGAAGCTGTAATATACTTGCTCCCAAAATCATGATTTTTTCATTTAATATATTCCTTCACAATCCCACAAAACATCTCAATCACATACTCCACTTCCTCATCCGTCAATTTCGTATGCAGCGGCAATGTAATCTCATTTTCAAATCGCTTATAAGCATTCGGGTAATCCTTAATGTCAAATCCCATATTTTTATAAGCAGTCATCATTGGCAGCGGTTTGTAATGGACGTTACATGCCACGCCTCTTTCGGCCATTTTGACGATGATCTCGTGTCTCTGCTCCAGAGTGATTCCCGGAATTCTGGTGATGTACAGGTGTCCGGAGGACTGATGCTCTTCGTTGTAATGATCCAGTACTTCGATGCCAAGTGGTTTAAATGCTGCATCATATCTGCTGATGATTTCTTTTCTTCTTGCAAGCAAAGCTTTATACCGTTTCATCTGCGCCAGTCCGATTCCGGCAACTACATCGGTCATATTACATTTAAACCAAGGTCCGATAATGTCATACTCCCATGCTCCAAGCTGTGTTTTGGCAAGGGCATCCTTTGACTGACCATGAAGTGATAACAGCTGATATTGATGATAGATTTCTTCATTATCAATTCCTTCGATATCTCTCCATGCCACAGCGCCGCCTTCCGCTGTTGTAAAGTTTTTCACTGCATGGAAGCTGAAGTTTGAAAAATCCGCAATGCTTCCCACTGGTTTTCCATGCCAGGTCGCACCAAATGCATGTGCCGCATCTGCCATTACAATGACTCTTCCGATTGCTTCCTGAAGCTTATTGTCTGGATGGAAAAGCTTCTTTTTCTCTTCTACGATAGAGAAAATCCTGTCATAGTCGCATGGCACTCCGCCAAGATCCACCGGAATGATCACTTTTGTTTTTTCTGTAATAGCTTCTGCCAGCTTGCTATAATCCATTTCCAGAGAATCTTTCTGTGTATCAATCAAAACAAGTTTTGCACCGACATGGCACACCACAGATGCACTTGCAGTATAGGTGTAAGCACATGTGATCACTTCATCTCCTTCACCAATTCCCAGAAGACGTAATGTCATTTCCGCACATGCTGTCTGTGAATTCAGGCAGACTGCACGGCTGGTACCACACAGATCCGCTACTTCTCTTTCCAGTTCTTTTGTTTTCGGTCCTGTTGTGATCCATCCGGATCTTAAAGCTTCTGCTACCTGTTCGATCTCTGCCTCTGTAATATCTGGCGGTGAAAATGGGATTTTCATTTTTTCAACACTCCTTCGTTTTCTTATATGTAAATTATTGATCAGTTATCAGTTCTTCTCCGCAGCCACAGCCGCCTCACTCATCAGTTCCTCATACACCTTCTTATGCAGCTTCAGGTCGGAATCCGCAGAGTGATAGGTCGGTACGATCGCGGCTACGATGTCTCGGATCTTTTCACTGTTGGCGTAGCGTATGCTGCCAGGATTTCCAGCTGTTTGAAGAATTCCTGTACGTCCATTTCGATGGGTTTGCCGATGTGGATGAGGTCGTTTGGAGTTTTCTCCATGCCTTCCTCGGCCATCAGCTTTTCTTCGTAGAGCTTTTCGCCCGGGCGGAGACCGGTGTAGATGACTTTGATGTCTACATCCGGGGTGTAGCCGGAAAGCTTGATCAGGTTTCGGGCAAGGGTGTCGATCTTTACCGGGGCTCCCATGTCCAGGACGAAGATCTCGCCGCCTTTGGCGTAGGTTCCTGCCTGGAGGACAAGGCTTACGGCCTCCGGGATGGTCATAAAGTAGCGGATGATGTCCGGATGTGTGACGGTGACAGGGCCGCCTTTTTCAATCTGGCGCTTGAACAGCGGGATCACACTTCCGTTGCTGCCGAGAACGTTTCCGAATCGTACAGCTACGAATTCTGTGCCGGTTCCTGTTTTCGATGTATCGTTTGCACTTACATATGCCTGACCTTCGTTGTCGTGAAGTGCATCCAGGGTATCCTTTCTGTGTCCGCCAAGTCGTGGCAGCCAGTCGGTGTGTCCGTTGTGGCTGACCATGTTCATGCTCTGGACTACCATTTCGCAGAGTCGTTTGCTGGCGCCCATGATGTTGGTCGGGTTTACAGCCTTATCGGTACTGATCAGCACAAATCGCTGACAGCCGTTCATCATTGCCGCATACGCAGTCTTATAGGTTCCTACCACATTGTTCTTGATCGCCTCACAGGGGCTGTTCTCCATCAGCGGCACGTGCTTATGTGCGGCTGCATGATATACGATTTCCGGCTTGTAGGTTTCAAATACCCAGTTGATCCTTTTGCTGTCACGGACGGAGCCGATCAGTACCTTCAGGTTCAGGTTCGGATAACTGGCCTTCAACTCCTGTTCAATGTCGTAAGCATTATTTTCATAAATATCGAAGATCACCAGAAGCTCCGGCTCATGACCTGCGATCTGACGGCAGAGCTCGCTTCCGATGGAGCCGCCGCCTCCTGTTACCAGGATCCTTTTGCCCTTCAGATACTGAAAGATCTCAGACATGTTGACTTTGATGGTGTCTCGCCCGAGAAGATCCTCCACTGCTACTTTTTTCATCTTGCTCAAGGATACTTCTCCGTTTACAAGCTGATATACACCCGGAAGCTGCTTCAGCTCGCACCCGGTTTCCTTGCAGATGTTCAGGATATCCCGCTTCTGATGCGGTGTTGCAGTCGGAATCGCAAGAAGGATCTGATTGATATGATACTTATCTACATTGAGAAAAATATCGTCTCTTCCGCCTACCACCGGAACTCCTTCCATGTATCTTCCCCATTTATTCGGATTGTCATCGATCAGGCAGCGTACTCTGGAATTGGTTTCCTTTGCATTCTGAAGCTCCCGGACAATGGTTCTTCCCGCTTCTCCTGCACCGATGATCATCACGTTTTTGCTCCGCTCTTCACGCTCGCTCTTTTCTCTGCGGTTCCGCTCAAGAAGTACAAAACGATAGGAGAAACGTACGCCTACAGTCAGGAAAAACTGCAGCATGACACCGATCAGATAATAGGAGGCCGGCATCCGTCCCCAGAAAATCGTGATACCCGCAATATGCAGAACGCCTGTGATCACAGTTGCTACCGTGATCTTGATCAGCTCATGGAAGCTTGCGAAACGCCATACACTGTTATACAGATGCATGCATCCGAACACTGCCAGGATGATAATGGTATAGATCGGTGCAAAACTCCTCCATGCAGCAAAATAATCTGTGGGGATCGAGGAATACCGAAAATCGAATCTCACCAGCAGCGCCATAAAATAAGAAAAATTAACAGCTATTATGTCATAGATGATCAGATATATCGCAATTACTTTCCAATGTTCTAACTTCTTCATACTTCCTCCGGTCTGTCTTACTGTTTCTGCATAATCCCTGATGTATTCTTCCTGCTCTTTGTCTTCTGTCTGCTTTTCCCTGGGACTTTGTTTTGCCAGTGCCAGAAGCAGGATCAAGAACGCGAGAAGTACTACGATCAGCATGATCAATAAAATCTGCATTTTTAACTTTCTCTTTTATATTTATAACTTATCTATTTTATTTTTATCCCCGGACTGCACCTCCGCAGTCCGGGTCATTATATTCGAATCTCAATATGTATTGATCATTTCGCGCCGCTTCCGCGGAAAACGACCATAACTGTCTTAACCAGGATCTCAATGTCCAGCTTCAGACACCATTCGGCAATGTACTTCGTATCAAGCTCTACGACTTCCTCGAAATCCGTGATATCACTTCGACCGCTTACCTGCCACATACCGGTAAGTCCCGGCTTGATGGCCAGACGTTTGCGATGGTGAAGCTCGTACTTCTCCCACTCATCCATTGTCGGCGGTCTGGTTCCTACAAGGCTCATATCTCCTTTCAGAATATTCCAGAACTGCGGAAATTCATCCAGGGATGTCTTTCGGATAAAATGTCCTACTCCTTTGATGATTCGTGGATCATCATCCATTTTGAACATCATTCCGTCTTTTACGTTATTCTGTTTCATCAGTTCTTTTTTGCGTTCTTCTGCATCCATATACATGGAGCGGAATTTATAGATCTTGAACGGACGACCGTTCTTTCCCATGCGGACCTGTGAAAAAAATGCAGGACCCGGAGATTTGATCTTAATGGCCGGAACCAGAAAGATCGCTGCGATTCCTGTAAAAATACAGCCTACCAGACCGCCTGCTATATCCATGGCTCTCTTAACAAACATCTGGCGCGGCGTTACAATGTGGATACTGCTGGAAAGCACGGTATATCCACCAAGTTCCTCCACCACCTGGTTCTTGCCAAGGGATTTCATGGTTGCCAGTCTCATATGGATGACAACTCCCATTGCAGAACAATCCTTGATCATCTGCTCCGGGATTGGGATTTGCTTAGGTACTGCAAAAAATACTTCGTCGATCCAGTTCTTATGGATATAGGAGATCATATCCTCCTTCCCGGCTACTACCGGTACTCCACAGACGGATGCTCCCTTCCTGTCACAATCCATAAAAACAATTCCTGCCAGATGATAGGTTCCGTAATTATTCTTGCGGATGGTTTCCACCACATTGTCTGCATTTTCACTGACTGTAACGATCAGCAGAGATCGTTTTTCGCTTTCTTCGTATCTGCGAGCCTTCAGAAATTTCTTCAGTGCCTGTCTGCCGCAATAGCTGAAGCAGGTATAAAGCACATAGGTGATCAGCAGGATCATTCTGGAATAATTGTTTCCAATTCTTAAAAGAAACATATATGCCAGAACCAGAAGGCAGACCAGTGTACACTGTTCAAAGGTTTTCTTCAGTTCCACCAGCATTCCTCTTCGCAGAACTCCGCTGAAGCTCTCATTAAAAAATGTGACCATCAGCTGGATAAGAAACATCACCACTGCCACATTTCGGTACAGCTCTGTCTCGTATGGCTGATCGATCCCGTTTCGGATCCAGTATGCAAGTACAAACGCAAGCTGCAGACACAGCATATCGCAGATCGTAAAATCTGCATGTTTTACCCAGCTGCTGTTTTCTTTTTGATACATATCCTTTTATACGCCTTCCCTCACTTACAGTATGTTATACTGTGTTTATTCCCCCCCCCCCGGTATTTTGAAGACCGAGGAGGGGTATCATGCACTATTTTACAACAACAGTCAGTACGGCTCCATTGGAGCTGTTTCCACTGTTGTCGACTACATAATATGTAAGCTCGTAAGTTCCCGGTGCGGCTGTATTTACATCACCGGTGATCTGGATTTTTTTTGAAAAAGATCACTGGTTGATTCTGTATCATCCTGGATATCCTTTACGTAGCTTAATTTATCCAACGTAGTTCCTACCGGTACCTCTACATAATAGGTAGTCAGATACATCTTTGGATCCTGCGGAGAGAGCTGCTCGATCTTGTCTTCCTGTGTCTTCTGCGCCTGTTCCTCCGGGGTCAGTTCTCCTTCTGTGGAATCTCCGCTTTCAACATCTGTGCTGTCTGCTTCTGTCCCATCCTGCATATCTGTCTCTTCTGCCGGCTCTGTGATGTCTGTGGAATCTCCGTCCTCTGGGAGTCCATCATTATCGACCAGTCCCAGCTGCGGATTTTCGGCGCTGCCGTCCTGAGCCTCCATGGTAAATTCTTTTTTTGTTACATTGTTGTTTTTGTCTTTTGCAACAAAGATAACGGAAACCTGTTTTCCGTCGTTCTTCGGATATATGGTTTCTACGGTAAGAGAATCTGTAACATCTCCGTCCCTGTCATCCTGTGCCTTTACACCCTTCAGAAGATCTTCTTCTGTCATATCGGATGTATAATTTGTATCTTTTCCCTCTTCAAATGTGATCTTCGGTCCTTCATTATCCTCAGAGCTCTTCATGTATACTACACCGGCTCCCATACCAAGGCAGATGACCACTAATAAAAACACAAAAAAATTTCTTCATATTTTTGCTGCTCCCGGCCTTTCCCAACACTTTGATCCGTTGTTGTTATTTTTATGCGTGACGTTTCTTTTTCTTTTTGGATTTCTTGCCCATTTTGGAAGAGTACGGAATCGTACCAAGTACACTTAATCCAAGATATTTCTCTACGTCTTCCGGTGTCTTTACAGTATCGTTTGTCAGATATACGATGATCACAACGGCTGCTGCCAGAAGGATACCCAGAAGTCCGCCGATCACACCGTTTTTCGGTACGCTTGGGCTTGACGGCTCATCCGGAATGTTTGCTGTCTCTACACATTTACTGCCTTGATATCCATAACCTGCTGGATATGCTTGGAAGCAATATCTCTTACTGCGTTTGCGATCTCTGCCGCTGTATAAGGATCGGTATCTGTAACTGTGATGGATACTACTCGTGTATCGGTTGGTGTATCTACGGAAAGCTTCTTAAGGAGCTTCTCATGTGTCATATCCAGGTTCAGCTGTGCGATCACACCCTCAGTAACTGTACGGCTCTTGATCAGCTCCGCATAGTCCTTGGTCAGTGATGTACTTGTCTGGATATCCTGATTGGTCAGTGTGCTGCTGTCCTGCTTGGACAGTACCACGATCTTGGTTGTGGATTCATACTTCGGTGTGATCAGAAGCATGGTTCCCATAACAGCTGCCAGGCAGAAAACAATACCGGATAAAATGATAACACCCAGCTTGCTCAGTAACAGGTGAAATACCTCACCAAGATCGATCTCTACTTCGTCGTTGTTGTTAACAGTCTGATTTTCCATTTCTTTTCTCCATTACCCTGTGATTTTCCGGGGATTTTTGATAAAGATCTTCTTTACATATTCGCTCCCCATTGTTTTTTCCATTTTGGCGACACATTTGCCGATCTCCGGGATACGCTCCGTCTTACGGTGTCCGTCGGAACCGACAAAATCCAGAAGCCCATGCTTCATGACTTTCCGTGCGAAGGTTTTTGCCCCGAATCCGTCCTGACCGCTGATGGTATCTGCGTTGACCTGGATATGTGCTCCCATATCCTTCAGCTCTGTCAGGAATCCGATATCGTTCCGGGTAGCCTTATAACGTTCCACATGAGCGATGATCGGGATAAAACCATTCATCAGAAGACTTCTGACCCGTTCTTCAATATAATTTTTCTCATCTCCGTTGCTGAATTCCACAAGCACATATCTGGAACCTGCAAGGGTAAGCCGCCGCCCCTTCTTAAGGCATTCCACCATATCCATACTGGAATGGAGTTCACAGCCCAGATAAAGCCTCATGCCTTCATCACCAATATTCATGGCTGCTCTGCGCAGCTGCATGAACTGTCTTGTCACAATGTTCATATGCGGCTCAAACATATCATACCGGAAATGTGGTGTCAGGATCACATGACGTACGCACTCCTGATACTCCTTATTGAGCATCCAGAGTGATTCTTCCATGTTTCTTGCACCGTCATCCACCCCGGGGAGGATATGACAATGAATATCATAAAGTCCCTTCATTAAAATAACCCTCTCATTTCTGTTGTCAATGTCTTTTTATTTACTACTGCTCTCACCATAATCTCCGTAGGAACCATACTTACCGTACTTGCCGTATTTACCATACTTGCCATAGTGGCCGTAATTGCCGGCCTTGCTGTAGTCCACCTTGTTCAGGATGGTTCCCAGGATCGGGCAGTTGCTCTTGGCAAGCTGATCTCTTACTTCCTGTACAAAACGGTAGCTGATGGTACCGGATTCAACGACGATTACAGATCCGTCGCAGGAATCTGCTATGATAGCACTGTCGATGATCAGTCCAAGCGGCGGTGTATCTACAATAACGTAATCATAAACATCTCTTACCACGCGGATCATATCCTTGAAGAGTCTGTTTCCGAGAAGCTCTGCCGGGTTCGGAGGTACGATACCGGAGAAGATAATATGGAACTTCGGAAGTGTAGTGGCACAGATCACGTCAGAAAGCTTGGCCTGCTTGGAAAGATAATGAGCAAGTCCCATTACCTCCTGGTCTACTGTCACACGTCCCATCAAAACGGATTTACGCAGATCGGCATCGATCAGAAGCACTGATTTGCCGCTCTCAGCAAGAGAGGCAGCAAGATTAAATGCCACACTGCTCTTTCCCTCATTAGGAGTACAGCTGGTAAGTGCGATCACTTTCTTATCTGCTCCGCAGAACTGGATATTTGTTCGCAGAGCTTTATAAGCCTCATCCATCTGGTGATCAGACTTCCAGTTGCTCAGTTTAACTTTAATCATAATTCCTTTTCACCTTTACCTTTATGTTCTATCTGATGACAGTCTCGCCCCTTGGGCATGTCTACAGATTATTATACAATCCAATTTCCTAATACGCAAGTTCTTTATTCGACAGAAAATCCGCTAAATATGTACAATTTGCCTAATTTTTATTTCCCCGCTCAGAAACAGGATAGATTATTTTTATTCCCTGTGTTAAAATAAACCCACGGCAATGAGTGCAGCGGTTACAGGAGGAGCCTTATTTTTTGCCAACCGTGATTGGCTGCCATAAGGAGGATATAAACATATGACAAAACAGGAATTTCAGAAACTGACCGAAAATCATGTCCTGCTGCTGGATGGTGCTACCGGCTCCAACCTGATGAAGGCCGGCATGCCACGTGGTGTCTGCACAGAGAGCTGGGTGCTTGAACACAAGGATGTGATCCAGTCTCTGCAGAAGGCATACATCGAGGCGGGAAGCCATATCATCTATGCGCCTACCTTCGGCGGAAACCGTATTAACCTCACTATGCACGGGCTGGAGGATCAGATTGAACAGATCAATCATACCCTGGCCGGCTATTCAAAGGAGATCGCACCGGAGGGTGTTTTCGTAGCAGGTGATATCACCACCACCGGCAAGATGATGGCACCGGCCGGTGACATGACTTACGAAAAAGCCTTCGAAGTCTATCAGGAACAGATCGGCTATCTCCGTGACGCAGGTGTGGACCTGATCGTAGCGGAAACCATGATCAACATCGAGGAGACACTGGCTGCTGTAGATGCCTGCCAGAGTGTCTGCGAGCTTCCCATCATCTGTACCGTGACTGTAGAAGCAGACGGAAGTATCTTCAGCGGCGGAAATGCCATAGAGGCTGCCATGTCCCTGGAAGCTGCAGGTGCAGACGCTGTCGGCATCAACTGCTCGGTTGGCCCGGACCAGCTGGTATCGGTTATCCGCAATATCAAAGAGAACGTTTCCATTCCTGTCATCGCCAAACCCAATGCGGGAATGCCCCAGATCGATGATCTTGGAAATGCAGTTTACAGCATGACCCCTGCGGATTTTGCAGGTTATATGAAGGTGCTGGTGGACAACGGTGCTTCCGTGATCGGCGGATGCTGTGGTACCACACCGGAGTTTATTTCGGAAACCGCCCAGGTGCTTGGACTTCGATAACTTTAACCGGAACAGATATGTTTCCACGCACTGCTTCAATTGAGAACAGCAATAAGCCGTGAGTGGAAGATTCCGTCAAAAAAATCCTGAGGATCCTATGTGAGATATCAACAGATATCAACATAGAAATTCTCAGGATTTTTGTTTTTTCGGATATTATTTCTCTTTTACTGATTCCGCCGGCCGGTTTGCCTCATCCGCATAGGAGCTGCGGATCGCTTTTCGCACAGGAAGTACACAGGCGGGAACAACGGAAAGGCCGTCCACTCCCATCTGGATAAAAGCTTCGGTAAGATTGGAATCTGCTGCCAGCTCTCCGCATATGTAAACTTCACATCCTGACTTATGTCCTGCCTCTGTAACCATGCGGATCATCTTTACAAGCGCTGGATGATGATCGTTGTATTTATCCTTCAAAAGAAGATTCTGCCGGTCCATGGCCAGAGTATACTGGGTCAGGTCATTGGTTCCGAGGCTCAGAAAATCCACACGTTTTCCAAGTTCTTCACTGATCATGACCGCTGCCGGTGTCTCGATCATAATTCCGGTACGGATGTTTTTGTAAGGAATGTTCTTCTCATCCAGACCCTTTTTTACCTCCCGGATCAGCTTCTCGATCTCATCCAGCTCATCCTCGGACGTGATCATCGGATACATCAGGTTGATATTTCCATAGGCACTTGCACGGTAAATAGCCCGAAGCTGCGCTTTGAACATTTTTTTGCGATCAAGGCAGAGGCGGATGCCACGGTTTCCCATCATAGGATTGACCTCATCAGGAATTGCCATATATTCTGCCTGACGGTCTGCCCCCAGGTCCACGGTACGTATCACTGCCGGACGTTCATCCATACCCTCGGCTACTTTTTTATAGGCACGGAACAGCTCATTCTCTCTTGGATAATTCTCTCTTCCGAGATACTGGAATTCACTTCGAAGAAGGCCGATACCTGCCGCTCCGTAATAAAGAACCGTATTCAGATCGTCCAGATTTCCGATGTTTGCCAGAAGCTTAATCTCCTTGCCATCGACTGTGATATCCTTCTGGTTCCGAAGTCTCAAAAGTTCTTCCCGTTCTTCCTTATCTGCTGCATGACGGATCTCATATTCCTTAAGAAGCTCCGGCTCCGGATCGATATACAGTGTTCCTGTATACCCATCTACAATAGCCATATGGCCATCCCATTCTTTCTCTATCTCCACCTCGACCAGGGTGGGGACTTCCATGGATTTTGCCATGATCGATACATGGGAAATTACAGACCCCTGATGCATGACTACCGCCAGAAGACTGGCTTTGTTCATCTCCAGAAGTTCATTGGGGGAAAGCTGCTCTGCTGCAAGGATCACCGGCTCATCTCCCAGATTGATCCGTGCATGGGAGCCACCCATGGCGCCGATCAGCAGTTCGGAGATCTCCCTGATATTTTCGATCTGTTCTTTGACAGCCTCGTCCTCCAGCTTGCGGAACACATTGGCAAGCTCATCCCTGGTTGTCTGGACTGCGTAAGCTGCACTGACCTTTTCTGTCGTGATCATGCTTTCCACGGCCCGCTGGAAGCTGCCGCCACTTAAGAGCTTCAGCTGCCGTTTCAAGGTCAGCTCCTGCTCTTTTGGGAGGGGTGCTCCGTTTTTATACATATGCTGGATCTGGTTCTTTACCGCTGTTCTTGCATTATCCAGACGATCCAGTTCCTTTTTTACATTGTCTACCATGGACTGACGGATCTGATATTCGCCTCTGTGGTAATACAGTATTTTTCCAATGGCTATTCCGGAAAAAGCGGATGTGCCTTTGTATATCTCCACCTGAAAAACCCCCTTACTGGTCCGTCTGCTTAATCGCAGGCAGCTTTAAACTCTGTCCAGATCTTATTGTATTCCTGCTCTGCTTCCTGGCTTACATTCTGTACGATCTCACCCTTTGTCACGCTGTCCGGAACAACCAGGCTCTCGTCTACCAGATCATCTGCTGCCTTGTTTGTATTGTAGTATCCGATATAGTTGATGCACTGTGCAGATACTTCCGGCTCTAGGATATAATTGATAAATTCATTGGCAGCCTTCGCATTCGGTGCTTCACTTGGCACAAACATTCCCATAATACCAAATCCAAGACCTTCCTCCGGATAAACCACCTTAAGATCCGGATTATCCTTCAGTGCCTGTGTTACCTGTGATGTATAAAGAAATGCCACGCTTGCCTCTCCGTTGAGAAGGGCATTCTGTGTATTGTCATCCTGGATCATACGAATGTTCGGTGCCAGCTCTTTCAGCTTCTCACCGGTCTTGTCGATCACAGCTACATCTTCTTCGTTCATGCTCTCCCCCATGGAAAGCTGTGTGATGCCACAGATCACGCGGTAATTACCTACGATGGCAATGCTGTCCTCCAGAGACTTATCCCAGAGATCCTTGTATCCTTTAATGTCGATATCTACCTGCTCCGGATCATAAACGATCAGTGGGATTCCTGCTCCGTAAGGTACTGTATATTCGTCATCCGGATCATAAAACTGTCCCTGATAAAGGGGGTTGATGTTCTTAAAATTGGAAACGGTATCCTTGTCGATCTTCTGGACAAGTCCCTCTTTTACCGCGCTGTCGATAATATAATCATCTGCAATTACCACATCGTAATCGCCGCCCTTTGCCTGAGAAAGCTTCTCAAGCATAGTCTCATCGGTATCAAAGTTGGAATATACCACCTTGGTCCCTGTTTCCTTTTCAAAATCATCCAGCACTTCCTGCGGAAACATTCCGTCCCATGTATAAAGTACCAGTTCATCCTTATCCTTTGCGCTGACGCTGACACCTGTTGCCATAGATGTTCCAAGTACCACACATAACATGATCGCTGCTGCTTTTTTTAATTTCATAGAACCTCCTTCATGTCTCTCTCTGACGTCTTGTTATTTTGCTTTTACCTTTGTCCAAAGCTCTGCGAATTTCTGCTTGATCTTTGGCTTCTGGTATCCGAAGATCTCATTCTTTGGATTGTCGATCTGCGGAATATAGGAAGAAATTCCCTCATAAGTTCCGTTCTTCATCTCCTCGAATGCACTCTTTACAGTAGAAGTATATCCTACTTCTTCGGTATTGGAAAGAGCATTTTCATCATCCAGCATAAAATTGATGAACTCATGAGCCAGATCTACTTCATTGCAGTCCTTTGTGATGACCATGGCATCATACCATGTATTGGTTCCCTGCTGCGGAGTATAATAGCCAAGCTCCGGATTTTCGCTGATAATATAGGAAGCATCTCCGGAATAAACAACCGCCATTGCCTTGTTTCCTGAGATCATGTTGTCGATCACATCATCACCTGCATAGATCGGATCCATGGTATCTCTCTGCCGGATCAGCCACTCATAAGCCTGCTGGATCTCATCAGGATTCTTTGTGTTCATGGAATACCCCAGCGCTTTCAGGGCGATCATAAAGGAATCCCTTTCGGAATCATACATATAAAGATCTCCCTTATATTTTTCATCGCAGAGAATATTCCAGCCCTCTTTGTCAAGATCCTCCTGAGAGACTACATTCTTATTATAAAGGATTCCTACAGTTCCCCAGAAATACGGACAGGAATAACGATTTCCCGGATCATAGTCCTTATTCTGTACCTCGGGAAGAAGATTTTTGCTGTTTGGAATCTTTTTCCAGTCAAGGGCCTGAAGATATTCCTCCTTGATCAGTCTTTCGATCATATAATCTGACGGAACCAGAACATCGTAGGTTTCACCACTGGCCAGCTTGGTGTACATCATCTCATTGGACTCGAAGGTTTCATATACAACAGTACAGTTATACTGCTTCTCAAATTTGTCCAGAAGACTCAGGTCCATATATTCTCCGGCATTATATACACGAAGCACGTGGTTTCCCTGGCTTACGAGCGTCCACTTTCCCAATACCAGAACAACCGCAACAGCTGTGATAACCGCAACGATCCTTCTTTTTTTCGGATCCATTTTTTTCACGGTGGAGGCCTGAAGCTTCGGCATGATCAGATTTGCAAAAAGAAGCACCAGTACAATGACCACGATCACAATAGTAGAAAGGGCGTTGATGGTGGGATTGATACGCTTTGTCATATTATATACAACAATGGAAATATTCTTTACTCCGTTTCCGGAAACAAAGTAGGAAATTACAAAATCGTCAAAGGACATAGTAAATGCCAGGAGCGCTCCCGCAAAAATCCCTTCTTTGATCATAGGCACAATAACCTTGGTAAGTGCCTGATATGGCGTTGCGCCAAGATCCATGGCTGCATTGGCAAGGTTCGGATCCAGGCTTCGTACTTTCGGATATACGCTGGTGATCACATAGGGCGTACAGAATGCGATATGTGCCAGCAGCATGGTCAGATAGCCTTTCGTCATTCCCAGCGAGGAAAACAGCAGCATCAGACCAATCGCGGTTACGATCTCCGGGTTCAGGATCGGAAAGTTATTGATGGTAAGGACCATCTCCTTCAGCACCTTTCTGGATTTTGAAAGTCCGATGGCTGTGATGGTTCCCAGCACTGTGGAAATAACGGTTGCCAGAATTGCCACTGTGACCGAAACATAAACTGCCTTACTGATCTCCATGTTGTTTATCAGCTCCCCGTACCAGCGCAGGGAAAATCCTGTAAATCTGGTCAGGGACTTGGATGAGTTAAAGGAAAAGATCATAGTCACAAGGATCGGAAGGTAAAAAAATGCCAGACACAGCACTACGTATAATTTTGAAAATATGGTATTTTTTCTTTTCATCTCCTGCCTCCTTTAATCGTCCTGGGTATCCATCTTCTTCATCAGGCTCATAAAGATCAGGATGATCACTGCCAGTATCAGAGAGATGGCACTTCCGAAGTTCCAGTCGCCTACAGAAATAAACTGTGACTCGATGAGATTACCGATCAGCATGTACTGGCCGCCGCCGAGAAGCTTTGGAATAACGAAGGTTGATATGGACAGAAGGAATACCATCATGATACCATTGACAACACCCGGCATGGAAAGCTTCCAGGTGATCCTCCAGAAGGTCTGGAAGGGATTGGCACCAAGGTCGTTAGCCGCTTCGATCAGTGACTTGTCCATTTTACTTAAGGATGTATGGATCGGAATGATCATAAACGGCATAAAGTTACAGACAAGGCCCACGATAACGGAAAAATCTGTATACATCATGGTGATCGGTGAGATTCCCAGCATTTTCAGAAGGTTGTTCACCAGACCATTGTCAGAAAGAATGTTCATCCATGCATAGGTACGGAGAAGCATGTTGATCCACATGGGAATGGTGACCATAAGGATCAGAAAGCTCTGCACCTTTTCGGAATATTTGGAGATAATGTACGCCAGCGGATACCCGCAGACCAGGCAGATCAGTGTGGTCAGGATACCCAGGCGGAAGGATTTCAGGATAACACTTAAATATGTAGCTTCCAGAAATTTTGCAAAATTCGCCCATGTAAAATGCAGGGTCAGAACTTCATTTCCATCTGAG